>Ga0302347_1000131_pt1 | contig 140707 bp, 123 predicted proteins | sample PhyWR1_FD_202178 | JGI IMG/M metagenome (GOLD analysis project Ga0302347, IMG submission 202178) | Leaf surface microbial communities from wheat plants in UC Gill Tract Community Farm, Albany, California, United States - DLSL W.R1 (v2)... | ecosystem: Host-associated > Plants > Phyllosphere >... | reverse complement strand
TCGGTTCTATCGGTACACGTGATATCGCTGATGCAGTTACTGCAGCTGGCGTTGACGTTGCTAAGAGTGAAGTTCGCCTGCCGAACGGCGTTCTGCGCACCACCGGTGAGCACGAAGTGGACTTCCAAGTTCACAGCGAAGTATTCGCTAAACTGACTGTAAACGTTGTTGCTGAATAATTAATTATTCACACCGTTTTTAACGCCAGCCTTGTGCTGGCGTTTTTATTTGTGTCTACCCAAATAAATTTCTTAATCATCCTCGCATTATCCATGAATAACTAACGCCCTAGTCTGAAACTACCGTCTTGCTGACGAGTGAAATGGACTTGTCTGTTGTCCTTCTCATTTTCAATCGATAATCCGATGACGACCCCATCTTCATTCTCACGAATACGTACTGTCTGACCTGCTTGTAGATTACTCAGCGCTTTATCACTCCCCTCGACTTGTGCCATGGCATAGGCATCTGTGGGGGGTAAATTATTGTCCCGAAATAGCTGGGCCATAGTTTGCCCTGGTGCAATTTGATAGGTACGCCATTGATTCTCAGAATCACTATTCTGAACGACCTGCTCTGGTGCTGGGGCTGGTGTATTGTCTGGTAGGGTGGACTGGCTTTCACTGATATTCGCACTCTCACTGGAATCGTAAGAGGGCACCACCAGATTTGCCTGTAATGGTAATGTTGTCTCGTTGCTCAGTGGGATAACCTGAGGTTTAGGTGGTGGTGAATCAGCCGGCCATAAGAAGCAGACAGAAATGACTACTACACTGGCAATAATCCCGCGACGGTGCGCTGGAGGAAGTGGGTCCAGAATTCGGAAATATTCAGGTGCGTGCCAGATCTTTATCAACCACGGCTTCACGGCGAATCGCATCGCTAACCTCCTCATATGCACATAAATCCATTATATAACGCTGATTGTCTTATGCGTTCTGAAATAACCAAACACAGCTTGTCTGTAGGATACATTGTTCCTGTTTTATCTTGATTTGTCACCTGCGGGTCATTTGCATTTTACCGGGCAGGCATAACGCTGTTATGCTTGCTGCTGATATTCAAACCCTTAAAAGGATAATCCATGACAACTCCTGCTTTTGACAGCGTTGAAGCACAAGCAAGCTACGGTATTGGTTTACAGATCGGTCAACAACTGAGTGAATCTGGCTTGGAAGGTTTACTGCCAGAAGCGTTACTCGCTGGCCTGACCGACGCACTGGAAGGTAATACTCCAGTAGTACCAGTAGACGTGGTTCATCGCGCTCTGCGTGAAGTGCACGAACGCGCTGATGCAGTACGTCAGGAACGTCAAAAAGAGCTGGCTGTTGAAGGTCAGAAATTCCTGGAAGCTAACGCGCAGAAAGAAGGCGTTAATAGCACTGAATCAGGTTTGCAATTCCGCGTACTGACTCAGGGTGAAGGTTCCATCCCTGCCCGTACCGATCATGTCCGTGTTCACTATACCGGTAAATTGGTAGATGGCACCGTATTCGATAGCTCCGTACAACGTGGCGAACCCGCTGAGTTCCCGGTTAATGGTGTTATCGCTGGCTGGATTGAAGCGCTGACATTAATGCCTGTAGGTTCTAAATGGGAACTGACTATCCCTCACAACCTTGCTTATGGTGAGCGTGGTGCGGGTGCATCTATCCCACCATTCAGCACATTAGTGTTTGAAGTTGAGCTGTTAGAGATTCTGTAAGCACTGGCGACTATGCTGAGTGCAAGAGTCGCCAGATGTTAGTGAACGGCCCTTTTTTTAGGGCCGTTTTTTTATTCGTTAAAAGGTTCTCCCAGGGTGAGCATCAGGCGGTTAGCCCAGGCGAAAAACGCCGTTGACTGTACTAAATCCAGCAACTCCAGTTCGCTGAGACCTTGCTCCCTGAGTCGCGCCAGCTGCTGCACACTGGCACTGGCAGGGGTTGTTGAGAGCGCGGCGGCAAAGTTGATTTCTTCCTGCCAGCGCACGGACTGTCCTTCACTCAATGACTGACCGGGCTGAATAGCCAGTAGTCTGTCGATGGCCTCACTATCCTTGGTCAGCTGTCCTGCTTTACGGGCATGTACTGAGGCACAAAAGATACAACCGTTCACTTTACTCGCGATAGTGGCGGCAAGTTCTCTTTCGGCACGAGGCAGGCCGCCAGAGGTAAAGAAGATACCTTTATCGGTCAGAGTACGTTGCTCAAGTACCGGTAAGTTGCGGCCCAGTAAGCGGAAATAGTCAGAGTTATGATGACCAAAACGCTTAAGTATTGCTTGCTCATCGGTATTGAATTCACTCAATGCTTTTGCGGATAACCACGGCTCCCAGCCTAACTCTGCCTGGGTAAATGCCTGGGGAGCCGATTTACCACTCTGACTGTGGGATTGACGGTGCCATTCTCCCGCCCCGGGAATACGTTCCAGCTCGCCGCTAACGGGCTTACCGCCTAGCAAACGCAGGCCACGCAACAGGCGACTTTGAAAAGCGATAAAACCGATTACCTGAGATAAAGTAACAATCTCTTCTTCGCTGAATCCTGCCGTACTCAGTGCTTGTATTCCCGCGGGGCTCGCCTGAACGGGCTGAAAACTAATACGTTCAGCATGATCAAGCAGGGCTGCAAAACGTTCGCTGACCGGATGACTAGAGAGACGCTGGCTGTAATGTTCGATAAGTAAAGTATCTTCATGCCATTCAGCGACCCGCTTTGCCAGATGCAAGCGCTCAGTGAGTGTTAAGCCACTGATGCTGTCTTCGCTAAATAAGGCCTGATAGCTTCCTTCTGCATGTTGGGTCGCTGCATTACGAGTTTCCCGGGCTTCAGCCAGTGGGGTTCCTGGGGTAACTTCAGCCAGTTGGTTGAGCAGGTCTGATTGACTCATAGTGTCTCCTTAGTGAGTATCGGCGCGCGAGTCGAACGCGTTCCGTTGCTTGTCCAGCCAAGTGCAGGGGCAACCTGCTGTGCCAGCAGTTCGATGGATCGCAAAATATGGCTATGGGGTGGGTCGATTGAGTGAACTTGAAACGATAAATCGGTGACTCGGGCTAATGAGCTGTCACGTTTTAATGAGGCGATTACCTGTTGGACATCACCAAGGTGTACATCAAATATTTCGATATACGAATCCAGGCTATCAACTGGCAGGTGGTATCCCTGAAGACGGAATTGTTCCGCTTGCTGACGTAAACCGGGGACGGCTAATTGTCGTGCCAGTTCCCCCTCATCAGTGACAAATCCAGTGCGTGAAGCAAGGATCCTCGGTTCAATACCATCAGGTAGCGCATCAAGATAGGCATCGATAATAGGGTTCTGAATAGCATCGAGTGGAGCATCCAGGGCATCAACTGAACGAGGTTGAGTTCGTGATAGCATTAATCCATCTCCCGCTTTTCCTGCTCGGGCGCCGCCATCAACAGAAAAAGTCGCCTGCCAGATCCGTTTGCTCAGTTGAGGGGATGCAGGATAGAGATGATTATCAGTCCCGGACAGAGGTTCATCGTTCAGTGCCGAACGTAGTAATGCCAGATTTTCAGCATAAATCTTCCCGCGTTCATTACTTTCCAGTCCAAAAGCCGGAAATGAGCTGGGGGTTCCACCTGAGCCAACCCCTAGCTCAAAACGTCCTTTGCTTAATAAATCCAGAACCACGGCATCTTCTGCTACCCGCAGTGCCGACTCCATTGGTAACGTAATAATGCCGGTTCCCAGGCGGATGCGCTGGGTTTGTGCCGCAATATAGCTTAAAAAGACCAGTGGGGCTGGCAGGCCACCTTCCGCTTCATGAAAGTGATGCTGGGCGACCCATGCTGAGTCAAATCCCTGACGTTCAGCATGAATAATTTGCTCTGCCGCTAACCGATAGCGCTCAGCAGCAGGGACCTTGTCCAGCAGGCGAGTAAAGAAGCCAAGTCGTTTGATAGTCATGCGACGCTCCGTTCAGTAATGTGGATGGTAGGAATCGCATTAAGTAGTTGTTGGGTGTAGTCACTGGCAGGGGAGTTAAAGACCTCTGCTATCTGACCGCTATCCACTAATTTTCCAGCCCGGAGCACCGAAACGCTGTGTGCGAGCTGGCGCACAGTGGCCAGATCGTGGGAAATAAACAGATAACTCAGGCCAAGCTGCTGCTGAAGACTGTCCAGTAATTGCAGGATTTGCGCCTGAACTGTGACATCCAGCGCTGAAGTCGCTTCATCGAGTACCAAAATTTGCGGCTCCAGTATCAGCGCTCGAGCAATGGCAACCCGCTGGCGTTGCCCACCAGAGAGTTCTCGCGGTTTACGTGTCAGGATCTCCAGCGGTAGAGCGACCCGGTGTGTAATGGCTTCTACCTTCTCGCGACGTTCAGCCTTTGATAATTTACCAAAATTTCTCAGCGGTTCTTCAATCACCTGAAACAGGGTCTGACTCGGATCGAGGGAGGCGAAGGGGTTTTGATACACCAGCTGAATTTTCTGACGTAGCTGACGGCGGGCTTCCGGGCTAAGTGTCGTCGTGTCGATACCATCAATCAAGACTCGACCTGCATCCGGTTTCTGAAAGCCCAGCAGAATACGGGCCAGAGTTGACTTACCCGAGCCAGACTCGCCGACCAGGGCATGGGTGGTACCATAGTCAACGCGTAGTGAAACATCATCGAGGACTTGAAGCGTCTGTTCCTGACCTTTGCCCAGAGAAAACGAGTGACTCAGATTCTCAATTTCAATGGCAGCTGTACGGGCAATTTTTACCGGCCATGGGCGCAGGGTTTGTGAGAGTCCCGGAGCGTCGGCAAACAGTTGTCGGGTATACGGGCTTTGCGGGCGCAATACCACTTCAGCCGTCGGCCCTGATTCCTGAATACGTCCATCACGGAACACCAGAATACGGTCAGAACGTTGAGCGGCCAGCGCCAGGTCATGGGTAACAAACAACACTGCAGTACCGGACTCACGACGTAAATTATCCAGCAGATCGAGGATCCGTTTTTGGACGGTCACATCCAGAGCGCTGGTGGGTTCATCAGCAATAATCAGTAACGGTTTAAGCGCTATAGCCATGGCAATCAGCACGCGTTGCTTCATGCCACCAGAGAGCTGGTGTGGATATTGATTAACCCTCTGGGCTGGATGACTTAAACCGACTTTTTCTAACAATGTCACGACCTGAGCGTCACGCAGTGATTTAGGTATCCGAGTATGGAGCTTCAAGACTTCAGCCACTTGCTGACCAATAGTTTTGACCGGGTTTAACGCACTGCCGGGATCTTGTGGAATTAGACTGATACTGGCGCCACGCAAGCCATCAAGCTGACGTTCAGACCAGCGACTAATCGGCTGTCCGTTGAGCTGGATCTCGCCCGATTCAATAATGCCGTTTTCACCCAGTAATCCGATAATAGATTGAGCGAGGGTCGTTTTGCCGGAACCTGATTCACCGACGATGGCCAGAACCTCTCCAGCGTTCAATTCAAACGATACGTCATGTACGACTCGTCTATGATTTCCCCGCTGTCGCCAGGCAATATTCAGATCGTTGATTTTCAATAACGTGTTATTCATGCGTTTCTCCTGGCGAAGTGATGACTCAGGCGATTAACCGCTAATACTACCGCGACCACGACTAACCCTGGAAAGGTAGAAAGCCACCATGCTGTTGCCAGGTAATTGCGTCCTTCAGCAATCAGTAATCCCCATTCAGGCGTTGGTGGAGGTGTGCCATAACCGAGAAAACTCAGGGTGGAAAGAGCCAGAATAGCGCTGCCGAATTGCAGTGCAGCAAAGGCAAATACCGAAGTCATGGCATTGGGTAAGATATGACGCCACAGTACCTGGAAAAAGGTACCGCCGCTGCCGATGGCGGCTTCCACATAATCGCTATGGCGTATGCGCACCACTTCTGCGCGAGCCAGGCGGGTGAAATTAGCGACCGAAGTGATCCCTACCGCGATAGCCGCATTAACGGTGCCAAATCCCAGCAGAATAATGATACTTAATGACAGCAACAGACCTGGAATGGCGAGCAGAACATCCACTGAGCGCATCAGGGTATTTTCTGTTTTACCGCCCGCAGCGCCAGCGACGACTCCAAGGGTAACGCCGATAATCAAACCCAGCGCCACGGCAACCAAAGCACCGGAAAGAGAGTGAGAAGCACCCCAGACAATACGGGCGTAAAGATCGCGTCCCAGCTGATCGGTACCCAGCCAGTGTCCTGCCTGGGGAGCCAGTCGTTGCGCACCAGGCAGCCCTTCAGTCGGACTATAGTGGGTAAATAAAGCCGGAAACAGTGCCCAGCTGGCTACCAGCAAAATGATGAACCACGCCAGCCACAAGCCAGGCTGAAAGTCGACGCGAAGCTGTAACAGGCGGCGTGAAGCACGGCGTGGGAGTGAAATATTAATATCAACGGTACTCATGCGGTCACTCCCCGAATAGACTTAATACGTGGATCGAGCAAGGGATAAATAAGATCAACCAACAAATTAATCACTACAAAGCTTAGAGCTGAAATCATCACTACCGCCTGTAACACGGCACCATCCTGATTATTCACTGCTCGCTGGGTAATCTGCCCCAGTCCGTTTAAACCAAAGACGGTTTCAGTGACCAATGCTCCGGCAATCAGTTCGCCAAGTAATAGTCCTGCTACGGTCAGTACAGGCAGCAAGGCATTACGGGCGACATGCCGCCATAACACTCCGGTATGGCTACCTCCTTTGGCTCGGGCAACGGCAATATAGGGTTGGGTTAATACCTGATCGATACTGCGCATTAACAGTTGGGCCAATGGCGCACTGATAGGTACCGCCAGTGTGGCGACCGGCAGGATTAATCCCTGCCAGAATCCAGGGTTAATTACCGGTATCAGCCGCCAGTGGAAGGAAAATAATTGAATCAGGGCAATACCTAACCAGAATGTCGGTATGGCAATAAATAACGCCGGAAGATTGGCAAACAAGGTACGTAACCAGCGAAGTGGGGCCAGAGTTGAGGCTGCGGCAATGATAACCGCCAGCACAATGGCAGAAATAAAACCCAGACCTGCCAGCCGGAGTGTCGGTGGCAGGTTGGTACTAATAAGCTGACTGACCGATACGCCTGCTTCAACCGAATAACCGAAGTCCCCGCGTAGCATATTGCCAAGGGTGGTCAGATATTGTTGCCACAGCGGGCTATTTTCTCCATAAGCAACGCGTATTTCTTGAATTTGTGCTGCACTTAACCCTAAGTCCGGGTTTTGAAACTTAATCAAAATAGCGTCGGCAGGCAGCAACTGAAGCAGAATGAACGACAGGCTATAGGCCGCCCACAAAACCAGTATTGCCTGACCGATTCGGCCAGCCAGATAACGAGTCATTCATTTTTCCTTATTATTTTTCAAGCCATGCGGTATAGAAGGACGGGCGGCCCACAGCTTCAAAAGCAACCCCTTTTAACCCAGGGGCGCCAGCATAGACCTGAGGCTCTTCGAAAATCGGGATAACATAGGCTTGCTCAATCAGATAGCGTTGAGCATCGCCCGCCAGAGCAAGACGTTTTTGTGGATCAACTTCAGACGAGATACCGATAAGTAAGCTGTTCAGCTTGTCATCGCTAAACTGTGAACTGGCACTGAGCCCCTCTTTTTGCAGTAAAGCGTCGCGGTTAGCCGGATGGAACTGGCTCTTAATCACATCAGGATCGGCCCGCCCGACTTCAATCACATTGGCTGCTGTTTTTTGCGGATCGACAGTATCTATCGCTCGACTGCCAGCATCTCCGGCACGGATTGTTAAACCGACACCCAGTTGCTTCCACTGCTGGGCCACCAGTTGCAAGACTTCTTTATTTTGTGGTTGTGGCAGTGACTCGTAGATAGTCAGGTTCAGAGGTTTGCCCTCTTTTTCACGAATACCATTACTCCCTTTTTTCCAGCCAGCTTCATCCAGTAACTGACTGGCAAGGACAGGATCGTATTTCAGCTTATCGCGCAGATCGACGTAGCCCGCAGCGGTAGTCGCCACCACTGAAGTGGCTACCGGGTAGTTTGGTGAGAATAAAGTGTCGACAACTTGTTGGGCATTGGTTCCATGCAGCAGGGCCTGACGTACTCGTATATCAGAGACCAGCGGATTATCAGGGCGTAGGGCGATACCGTCGTTAACTCCGCGGGTCGGTGCTGCATAAACCGGGAATTTCTGATCAGTGGCCTGTTTTTCATCATAGGCTTGTACCTGACGAATAAAGTCGGCTTGCCCGGCGAGCAGAGCGCCAATACGCACACTATCTTCTGGCGTGACCAGGATCTTGATGCTATCTAAGTTAGCTGGACCTTGCTGAGGACTATTTTTCGGCCCCCAGTGGTAGTCTTTACGGGCAGCCAAGTCCACTTCTCGCCCCAGCACTTCATTTTTCACCACAAACGGGCCGGAGCCGATGATATTGCGCGCATCACCTAACTCATCAAAATTGCGAGCAAGGGTGGTTAATGACACCAGCCCGGAACCAATGGTTGCCGTTCCTTGCAGGAAACCGGGTGACGGTTTTTTAAAGTAGAATTTTACCGTGAGCGGATCGATAACCTCACTATGACTGTAATTATTGATCACCTCAGAAACGGGCAGACGCAGGGCTTTGTTTCCCAGGCCATAAGTATCAAAGTTTTTAGCAACGGCATTGGCATCCAGTGGTGTGCCATCAGAGAAGGTCACCCCTGGCCGTAATTTAAAGGTGTACTCCGTTTTATCCGGATTACTGCTCCAGGACTCTGCTATCCAGGGTTCAACTTCGAGTGTTTGTGGGTTTTGCCAGGTCAGTTTGTCGGTAATTTGATTCAGGATCCCGCCATTAGGATAGAAGCCACCGGCAGGAGGATACAGATTGGTATGTGCCTGTTGTTCCAGATAGACCAATTCTCCGCCCTTCACCGGAGCGGCAAAGCTATTAAACGCAGTTAACGTTGCTGCTAGTGCCAGACTATGGGTCAGTAGAGTGTTACGGGGGAATAATGACATAGTATTTTCCTTTAGGGTCTGGTTGTTAGCGGCGCTGTCTGCGACTTAAAGCTCATAACAACTCAGTGCCTGAAGGATGAAAACAAAGAAAATATACTAACGATGTTTAAAAATTAGCTTAATCTCACAGGGAGTGACTCATCTAACCTGTCAGCGAAGAATCTGATACCCGACTTATCAGGGGCTGGTGCTTTATTTGGGAATCAAAATATCTGTTTATTATTCACTAACAGAATTCATCCTATCCTGACAGATCGGTGGGCTTACCCGCTTAATTTTCTAATCATCTGCATTAACGTTTAATGATAAAATTTTATTTTATAAATGTGCTTGGGTTTAGTTTGTTACACAGTTTTATTCTCATTAAATGGGTATTTTATGCTAAATTTAAACATGAAATTAACATTTTTATTTTGTATAAATATTTATGATTGTGATTTTTTTCTATTATTGTCAAAGTGTTATGAGCGTAATATCAATAAAAAATTATCACTGTAATAAGCATCACAACAGGATCAGTAGTAACCATAGCGGTCACGATATCAACAACATCAATGACAGTCGCAGTAACGCCAATAAATACGGGCCATCAGAGCCTGAAAATAGAAAGAAACAGGGAAAAAAGCATGGAAAATCAGATAAAAAGTTCGGACGAGGCGAGCGCTTCCCCCGAACCATCGCTACAACGTAATCTCACCAACCGACATATTCAGCTGATTGCTATTGGCGGAGCTATTGGTACTGGCTTGTTTATGGGGTCAGGGAAAACCATCAGCCTTGCCGGGCCATCGATTATCTTCGTCTACATGATAATCGGCTTTATGTTGTTCTTCGTGATGCGTGCGATGGGGGAACTGCTGCTCTCTAACCTCGAATATAAGTCATTCAGCGATTTTGCTGCTGACTTACTGGGGCCATGGGCGGGTTATTTTACTGGCTGGACCTATTGGTTTTGTTGGGTAGTGACCGGAATGGCAGATGTTGTAGCCATTACCGCCTATGCGCAGTTCTGGTTTCCAGGTTTGTCCGACTGGATTGCCTCTTTAGCCGTTATCTTGCTGTTACTGGGTTTGAATCTGGTCACTGTGAAGATGTTTGGTGAGATGGAATTCTGGTTCGCGATGATCAAGATTGTCGCTATTGTTGCTCTGATTGTCGCAGGGCTGGTGATGATCCTGACGAATTTTCATTCCCCGTCCGGGGTGGAAGCCTCGGTCGCTAATCTATGGAATGATGGTGGCTGGTTCCCGAAAGGGATCAGCGGTTTCTTTGCCGGTTTCCAGATAGCGATATTTGCTTTCGTGGGTATTGAGCTGGTCGGCACAACAGCCGCTGAGACCAAAGATCCGGAAAAATCACTACCGCGCGCGATTAACTCGATTCCGCTGCGTATCATCATGTTCTACGTTTTCTCGCTGATTATTATTATGTCAGTCACTCCCTGGAGCTCAGTCGTTCCTGATAAGAGTCCATTTGTTGAACTTTTTGTTCTGGTAGGCCTGCCTGCAGCGGCAAGTATTATCAATTTTGTGGTGCTGACTTCAGCGGCTTCTTCGGCAAACAGTGGGATTTTTTCTACCAGCCGTATGCTCTATGGTCTGGCGCAAGATGGTGTGGCCCCGAAAGCCTTTGCTAAGTTATCTAAGCGTGCCGTACCGGCAAAAGGATTAACCTTTTCCTGTATCTGTTTGCTGGGTGGCGTAGTGATGCTGTACGTCAATCCAAACGTTATTGCAGCGTTCACGATGATAACCACAGTGTCAGCGATTCTGTTTATGTTCGTCTGGACTATCATTCTATGTTCGTATTTGGTCTACCGGAAACGTCGCCCAAACCTGCACGAAAGCTCTATCTATAAAATGCCGCTTGGAAAGCTGATGTGCTGGGTGTGTATGGCATTTTTCGCTGCCGTACTGGTGCTATTGACGCTGGAAGATGATACCCGTGAGGCGCTTATCGTGACGCCGGTATGGTTTATTTTATTAGGGATTGGCTGGTTCTTTTTGTCAAAAAAACGTCAGGTAAAATAATTCATTGAGTTGAATGTTCTTTTGGTTCGCTGAGCGGTGGCATCCGGTGTAAATATTCGGGTTCCACCGCCAGGTAAACCAGGTCAAAACGTAGCGTTACTCGGTTTTTCAGGCTTGGCGCTAATGGCCAGTACTACACCGATAATCAGACATAAAATACCGCCCAGTGTGAGTAAGGGTGGCCAGCTCTGACGCAGCATAAAGGCATAGGCCAGACCCGTCAGGATCTCAAAAACCATCAGTGGCCCAGCCACGACTGTTGGCAGACGCTGACAAGCGATATTCCAGCAGAGATTCCCGACCCAGGAACAGAGTATGGCTATTGCCAGCATCAGGCTGATAAATACCAGTGGTCGTGGGCCAAAGGGTAATTCAAAGCCACTGTTATCCTGTGCCGTCCAGAGACATACCGCAATATAGCCAATCAGTGACAAAGGCAGAGTGGATAACCCCTGAGCCGTTGCCCACATCATCGGATTTTTGTCCGGGTTTTCTCGTAGCCAGCGGGCGTTACGCAGCGCATACCAGGCCCAGCAAACCACGGCCACCAGAGCCAGCAGAATTCCACTGATATAGCGCCACCAGCTAAAGTCAGGCGACTCATGACTGCTCAGTTCAGCGATATTGACCATGATAAGCCCTAAAGCAATAACAACCAGAGAAGGGGCGAGACGATGCCAGGGCAATTTGCCATCGCGTTTGCTATACAGCAGATTAGCAAAAATAGGGATAACCACCGGAAGAGTACCGATAATCATGGTCGCGATAGGTGCCCCGGTACGTTGGATAGCACTGGCCAGACAGAGGTAATACACCAGATTGCCAAAGGTTGAGAGCTTCATGGCGGTAAACCAGTCTTTGCGGCTCAGGGTGCGCAGACGCTGGCGTCCCAGCCATCCGATAGGGATGGCAATCAAGCCAAGTGCCAGATAGCGGCCAGTAGACTGGAAGGCTGCGGAGTAGTCTGGCACCATGACTGGCCCGACAAAGATGAGTCCCCACATAATACCTGCCAGAAGAGCATATAACACACCGGTCAACATTTTCTTATCCTGGATAATGACAATATTGCGCTAGTGTAGGGTGCCTGGCTCCACAAATATTGTACCAGATTGCGCTCTTTATTTACGGGCGACCTGCTTTTGATAACGTACCGGAGTAATACCATAACGTTGGGTAAAGGCTTTAGTCAGATGCGACTGATCCGTCAGCCCGCAACGGGCAGCGACTTCGGCAGCAGGCATACCCGTGGTCAGAAATTGCTTGGCATGCCAAAGGCGAATAGCCATCAACATTTGGTGCGGTGTCACGTGGTAATGGGCTTTAAACTGACGCTGAAAATGATAGGGACTGAGAGAGAGTAAAGCGGCTAACTTCTCCAGAGTAATAGTATGCATATAGTTATCATATAAATACTCTCGAACCTGTATAAAACGGTTCGTTGCATCGGGTGATCTGCCTGGGGCATGACGTGCATAAGGGCTAAAGATATCAACCAGATGTAGCAGTAAACCTTGCTGCGTCAAGGTATCCGGAGCCTGCCATAATCCGCCAATAAGATGAGCGATCTGTCGGGCCCGTAGTGGGTCATGATTAACCGCGGCATTAAACCACCAGTTACGCTCACCCGTCAGGGACTCCAGAAAGCCGGGTTCCAGATAAATCATACGATATTGCCAGCCATCATCGCTGGCGGACTCGCCGGTATGTAGCTCATCAGGGTTCATCAGTACCAGAGAGTCCGCAGGGGCAACCAGCTGCTCGCCACGGTAGCGAAAGCGCTCTGCACCCCAAGTAATAGCACCAATACCAAAAGCCTCATGGGTATGAGGCTCGAAAGCATATTTGGTGATATGGGCGTGATAAAGCTCTACCCCAGCTAGCTGTGGCAGATGGCGGAATTGAGCTCTGTCTCGTTCATCAGCGAAAGACGCAGGGACACCTTGCACGATACTTCTCCTCAGGGATCTTCCCCACAGTGTAAGGATATCTGTGGGGAGAACCAGAGATTAAGCGCTTTTCAGTGCAGATAATGCTTCTTTAACACTGACACTCAGTGGAACGGTTGGACGGCCAATTAACTGACTAAGCTGACATTTGTCATCAAATAGCCCCCCTTTTGAAGCGCCGGTATCAGAGTCAGCCAGCACGCCTGCCAATCCTTCAGATAAACCGGCATTCAATAATGCCGCCTGAAAATCAGCCTCACTCAGATTCTGATAGCGGAGTGCGGTTGACGTTTGCTGAGCCACTTCCGCTGCCAGTTCCGCCAGCGTCCAGGCCTCATCGCCTGCCAGTTCGTAGACTTTACCGCCCTGGTTATCCAGCGTCAGAACTTTTGCAGCGGCAGCGGCATAATCAGCACGTGGAGCAGCAGAGATTTTACCCTCACCGGCACTACCAATAAATACGCCATGCTCCAATGCTGGTGGCAGGGAAGCGAGATAGTTTTCGGTATACCAGCCGTTGCGCAGTAGTACAAATGGCACGCCTGAATCAGCAAGCAGCTGTTCAGTCGCGATATGTTCAGCTGCGAGTGCTAGCGGCGAGTCTGTCGCATGCAGCAAGCTGGTATAAGCAATCAGTTTGACGCCTGCTTGTTTTGCCGCCTCAATCACCTGGCGGTGTTGTGCAACCCGTTGCCCGACTTCACTGGAAGAGATCAGTAATAGTTTTTCTACTCCCACGAAGGCTTCAGTCAGCGCTGTTAAGTCATTGTAATCCGCAGCACGGACTTGTACGCCAGATTGTACGAGGTCAGCTACTTTGGCTGGATTACGCACGACAGCGACCAGTTTGTCAGCCTCAACATAGGTAAATAACTCTTCAATAACCAGTCGGCCTAATTGACCGGATGCACCTGTGATTGCAAACATTGTGACTCTCCTGCGTGATGTTTTAGTGATGTTATGTCACACTAGCACTCTAGCTAACTTTTAGTAAGTACGTACAAAAAGGTAAGTATGGATGAGTGATTTTATAGCTCGGCCCCGCCTGTTATCCGAACAACTGCATGATGGTGATTTATTTGCAGCTGCATGTCCTTCGCGGGATGTACTGAAGCATGTCACTAGCCGTTGGGGAGTTCTGAGCCTTATCGCCCTACAGAGTGGAACCCATCGCTTTAGCGAGTTAAGACGTAAAATGGGGGGAGTCAGTGAAAAAATGCTGGCGCAAACACTGCAATGGTTGGAGGCTGATGGTTTTGTGGTTCGTTACTCCTATCCTGTTGTTCCTCCGCATGTCGAATATACCTTAACGCCATTAGGTGCTGAGGTTGCTGAAAAGGTGGAAGCATTAGCCGACTGGATAGAAATAAACTTACCGAAAGTAATGGCTTCTCGCAAACCACAGGATGACAGATAAAAATAGTTATTCTGATGTTGAGTCGATACTCTTGTGGCTGCGTTGTTTACGGTGACTTTTTCCTGTGACCTCGACCAGTCGTTGAAAGGTCGGACACTCCATATGGGAAGGAGCAGGACAGTCTGCCACATGGCGTAAGGTGTCACGTAATGCGGTAAGTTTATGGATTTGCTGGTCTATCTGGTCTGCTTTTTGATGCAGCAGAGCGCGCGGTAGCTCAGGGACTCCCTGGCGGCCAAACATACTGGCAATTTCCTCCAGTGAGAAACCGGCTGATTTACCCATCGCAATCAGATTAAGCTGTAGCAGAACATGATGCGGAAACTGTCGGCGCAATCCATGACGAGAACCTGAGGAAATCAGCCCTATTTTTTCGTAATAGCGTAGCGCTGAAGGTTTGACCCCCGTTTGCTTAGCCACTTCACCAATATCTAGAAATTTCATACTTGACCTCAAGCTGGCTTTAACTTGTATCATCTACTCAGATCTTATTTCAGGCAAGAGAGAAAAAAATGCAGCAGGCTGAAATCACCTCAGTAACGAAGAATCAGACAGGGATAACAATTACTTTAGCACTTTCGATGTTGCTGGCTTCACTTGGAACCAGTATTGCGAATATTGCATTACCTACACTGAGTACTGTGTTCTCGGCACCCTTTGCCCAGGTACAGGCCGTCGTGGTTGCCTATCTTGTGGCTTTGACTATCACTGTTGTTATCGCAGGCCGATTAGGTGACCGCCATGGACTAAAACCTATGCTGATGGTCGGCCTGATAATTTTCGGTATGGCTTCACTACTGGGTGGCATTGCATCGAACTTATGGTTGCTGGTGGGGGCAAGGGCAGTTCAGGGGATCGGTGCTGCATTTTTGATGACCCTGGCCATGGCCTTAGCACGCCAGACTGCGGGCAAAGAGCGTATCGGACGAGCGATGGGACTGCTCGGTACTGTTTCAGCTTTAGGTATGGCTATCGGCCCCTCGCTGGGTGGTTTGCTGATTGAACTCGCAGGATGGCGTAGTCTCTTCTGGTTACAGTTTTTGTTAGCGACAGTGGCTTTTATCTTTGCGACAGTGACATTGCCGAGCCATCAGGATAAGTCAGCGCTCGCCAAAGTCAGTCTTTGGTCAGTTCTGGACCGACGTCTGGCCCCCAGCCTGATACTTAACTTGCTGGTATTTTCTATTATGATGACCACGCTGACGGTGGGACCTTACTACCTGAGTCTGGGGCTGGAACTAAAAGCGACGCTGGTCGGGCTTATTATGGCAACAGGCCCTATTATCTCAATATTTAGTGGTGTTCCTTCAGGCCGGCTGGTAGATAGCTGGGGCAGTAATCGCGTGCTGCTTATCGGACTTAGCCTTTTAACGGCAGGTGCGTTCCTGTTTGCATTTTTGCCCAATATGATGGGGATCAGTGGCTACGTGCTGGCGATTATTGTCCTGACTCCGGGCTATCAGCTTTTCCAGGCTGCCAATAATACCGGCACATTAATGGATATCCCCAAAGAGCGACAAGGAACCGTATCAGGACTGCTCAATCTGTCTCGTAACACAGGCATGATTATCGGGGCGTCAGGATTGGGAGCCATATTTGCAGCAGGGGTTGGAACCGCTGAACTGGCTCAGGCCAGTGGTTCTGCGATTGCTACAGGGATGCAACTCACGTTTCTGGTGGCCGGTTGTATGATGGTTTGCGCCATCTTGGTGGCTCGGGTTTCTGGGCGGATATCAACTCGGTGTTAATACGTCAACAATGCTGCTTTTAAAAATGGTGAGTTACGGTATCGATATAAATATAGCGGTGATCAGGTATTTTCTGTCAACTATCTGGCTCAGGAATTAATCATGTTGTAATCGATTAAATGTAAGTTACATCACAGATTGCTCATTGAAAATAAAAACTGATTGCAGAGTCAGTACCAGGTGATACAAAATTAGCTTATTACGGAATTGCTTAATATATATTTCGTTGATATCACCATAGGATTGCTACTGTTTTCCAGTCCCCTGGATAGCAGGCAAAACCTGAACAAGCTCCCTTCGCATTGATTAATGCCCGGGAATTTGTTCAGGTTTTTTTTTGCTTTCGATAAAGCTATCAGCGGATGAGATGAAGGAAACTAAGAATAGAATAATATAAATTTATTATTTAATTACATCGTACGGATGAAAATCATTCAGTACTTCATATCGGCCAGTTATTCATATAACCGGCAAGGACTCTGCTTGTTTAAATATAATAATATTATCGGGGATAACTCATAGTGAAAAAACATTCTCTGAAACTGATGGTAGTTTTAATTAGTGCCGCACTTTTCTCAAATCATGCTATTGCAGCTAAATTAACCCTTGAACAGCGACTGGAATTACTTGAAAAAGAGTTACAGCAGACTAAAACAGAATTCCGCGAGTACAAGGCACAGCATCAAGTTTCAGTATCTACCCAGCCTACACCGGCACCGGCACAAAATTCACCGTCTGTAGCGAAGGTTATTCCGGTTAGTGCTAGCTCGACTGTCAATGTGGCCAGTGCTGATGCCTCCGGTAATAGTAGCCAGGCCGTCAGCATCAAAGATCTCAGCCAGTATGTTAAAGACGAAATTGGCTTCACCTATTCAGGTTATCTGCGCAGCGGATGGGCAACCAGCAACCGCGGTGCACCACAGTCCTATGCTATCGGTTCACTGGGCCGCTTTGGTAATGAACATAGTGGCTGGTTCGATCTGCTGTTAAAACAGCGGGTCTATAACCAGAACGGGAAAACGGCTGAGGCTATTGTCCAGCTAGACGGTAACGTTACTCAGCAGTACGGATCGGGCTGGTTTGGCGATAATGCTGGTAATGAAAACTTACTTCAGTTCTCTGATATTTATCTTAATACCAAAGGTTTCCTGCCGTTTGCGCCGGAAGCTGATTTCTGGGTCGGTCGACATGGTTTAGTGAAGTATGAAATCCAGATGCTTGACTGGAAAGCTGCAGTTTCCACCATCGGTGCAGGTGTTGGTATCGAAAATCTCGACGTGGGTCCTGGCAAGCTCGATATGTCACTGACTCGCGAAGATATGGATGTTTACTCACGCGACCTGACCAGCAAGACCCAAATGAATACCAATGTTATCGAAGCTCGCTATAAAGATCTTCCTCTATGGGATACTGGCTCACTGACTCTGATGGCGAAATACTCGATAGCCAATAAAACCGATACACAAAAAGATAACGAAAATAATAACAGCTTCTATAACCTGAAAGATGCCTGGCTGGGGACCGCGATTGTGCGCCAGCAGCTGAGCAATAAGGGCTTTAATGACTTCAGTTTACAAGCGGGTAATAACTCCTACGCCAGCAGTTTTGCTAATTACAATGGTGCCAGTTCCAACGTCAGCAACAACGGCTATTATTATGGTGACCATACCAACGGCACGTCATTCCGCGTTATATCCCAGGGTGAGATGTACTTTGGTGAGAAGATAATCATGGCTAATGCGCTGGTCTACTCACACGGGCGTGATGTCTATAGCTATGAGAGCGGCGCGCACAGCGATTTCGAAAGTGTGCGTACCGTCGTCAGGCCGGCTTGGATTTGGGATAGTTACAATCAAACGGGTGTTGAACTGGGCTGGTTCACCCAGACTAACAAAACCCAGGCAGGGCAAAATCTGAAAGAGTCTGGTTATAAAACCACGCTGTATCACGCTCTGAAGGTTGACACCAGTATCCTGAATTCTCGTCCTGAGATCCGTTTCTACGGAACCTATTTACACGTACTGGATAATGAACTGTCCGATTTCAGCTTCCAGGATAAAAAAGACGATCAGTTCTCACTGGGTGTTCAGGCGGAAGTTTGGTGGTAATCCTTATTCTGGCAGGCTCAGAAATAAGCTAAGAACAGCGAAATATTTCACTGTTGCCAGCAACGATTTAGTCTTCATTATCTGAAACCATGATAGCCACCAGGCATGGGCTATACGTACAACGTATAGCCTATACTTACAGGCATTGACTGAAGCATGTCTGTGCACATCGATAGCGTATCGCAGCGCAATGGGTTATAAATAATCTGTCAGATACGCGATACCTGGACATTACAGAGGTGGACAATGCTCGATAAAATTTGCCAGCTGGCACGAGTTGCCGGCGCTGCTATTATGCAAGTCTATGATGGGAAATCACCACTCGACGCCGTTAAAAAGTCAGATGACTCGCCAGTGACGGCGGCAGATATTGCTGCTCATGGTATTATTGTCAAAGGGTTACAGGAACTCACACCTGATATCCCGGTGCTGTCAGAAGAGGATCCCCAGGACTGGGAGACTCGCCAGAACTGGCAGCGTTATTGGTTAGTTGATCCCTTAGACGGCACCAAAGAGTTTCTGAAGCGTAACGGTGAATTCACGGTGAATATTGCGCTTATTGATAAGGGGAAAGCGGTACTTGGCGTCGTCTATGCTCCGGTTCTGGATGTGATGTATAGCGCGGCAGAAGGTAAAGCCTGGAAAGAAGAGAAGGGTATTCGAATAGCTATTCAGATAAAAGATGCTCGCCCTCCTTTGGTCGTGGTGAGTCGCTCCCATGCTGATAGTGACGAAGAGCTGAAAGAGTATTTACATCTGCTGGGTGAGCATCAGACGACCTCTGTTGGCTCTTCGTTGAAGTTTTGCCTGGTCGCAGATGGTCAGGCTCAGCTTTATCCTCGCTTCGGGCCTACCAATATTTGGGATACGGCAGCTGGTCATGCGGTCGCTGTTGCTGCAGGAGCCCATGTTCACGACTGGGAAGGCCGTGTGCTTGACTATACCCCCCGTGAATCCTTCCTCAATCCCGGCTTTCGCGTTACGGTTTACTGAGTAAAGTATGCAGCAGGTTCATCACCTGCTTTATCTCTTGCTGGTTTAATGCCCCGTCTTTAGCAAACTGAATACGCCCGTTTTTATCCAGTATCACAATGGCTGAGCCTGCCGGGGTTAGCTGCCATGTTCTGGCGCTTACTCCTTGGTCATCAACAATAAACTGGGACCATGGAAACTGTTTCTTACTGTCCTCAATGCTATTTTTTACAAAAATACCGCTGCCGATAATGGCATCATCAACATTAATAATAGTGGTCGTCTGGTACTGTTCCTGAGGTAGATTCGCTGCTTTTATGGCCTCAATTAACGGAGCATTTTGCTCTTTAGCGCTTGAACGCCCCGCGATATGCTGCACAACACGCACCTTGCCTGGCAACTGGGCAGTGTTCCAGTTTTTATAGCTCACCGCATTATTATCCAGGATTAACTCGCCTTTATCTGCGATACCAACAGGAAGAAGGCGTTGGTTTGCTTCAAAGTTATGGGCCGACGTTATGAGTGGGGCAAGCAATACCATTAACAGGGCGTTACGTAGCTTCATCAGATAGCCTCTTATCGGAGTAAAAAACGCCTCCTACCACTGAGTGTGAGTATGTTAACAATATGTGTAAAGTTATCGCAGATATCCACTTTTACTTGCCAGTTTGTGGGCAACAGCACAGGTTGGTGAGTGATTAATCTCTATATTGAGGCTCGGTCGTTTGCTGTGAAGATTTTTGACATTTTGTCATCACTAAGTAAAAAAACTTATACATACTCGATGCCGGTTTGTTTCTGAATTATAGTTTCGGTGCATCAACTTTTTCGTCTCATATCGTTGGACCCAGTGTGGTGTCGCGGAGACGGCAATATTGCAGGAGAGAAAGAAAAATGAAAATTTTCCAACGCTACAACCCCCTTCAGGTGGCTAAGTACGTGAAAATCCTGTTCAGAGGACGGTTGTATATCAAGGATGTCGGCGCATTCGAGTTTGATAAGGGCAAGATCCTTATCCCAAGGATTAAAGATAAGCTGCATCTTTCAGTGATGTCAGAGGTTAACCGTCAGGTGACTCTGATGCAGGCTGAGGCAGTATAGTTATATGAAAACGGCCCGTAATGGGCCGTTTCAGACTGCTGACAAAGAGGGTTATTCAGCAGCAGCAGACGCGTCTAGAAGCTTGGGTATAATCGGACTCGTTTTAGTATCAATCCGTGTGACCAGTAGTTGATCAATTCGGTAGTTATCAATATCAACGACTTCAAATTTATAGCCAGCCAGTATCACTGAATCAGTACGTTTCGGTATCTTACGCAGTATAAACATCATGAAACCACCGATAGTTTCATAGTTTGTGGACTGCGGAAATTCATCGATATCCAGTACACGCATCACATCTTCAATCGGTGTCCCCCCTTCAACCAGCCATGAATGTTCATCGCGAGCAACAATCTGCTCTTCCATTCCCTGACCGACCAGGTCACCCATCAGCGTTGTCATCACATCATTTAAGGTAATGATCCCGACCACTAATGCGTACTCATTCATGATAATGGCGAAGTCTTCACCTGCACTTTTGAAACTTTCCAGTGCCTCTGAGAGCGTCAGCGTATCTGGCACAATCAGAGAATTACGCAGAAGTACCCCACTATTGAGCGCCATACTTTGATTAGCCAGCACTCGATTCAGTAAATCTTTGGAGTCAACATAACCCAGGACATGGTCGATATCGCCGTTACAGACTAAAAATTTTGAATGGGGATGTTCAGAGATGGTTGATTTCAGGTGTTGCTCATCAGCATTTAAATCAAACCAGATGACGTTTTCACGTGAAGTCATTGACGACGGAACAGTACGAGAATCTAGTTCAAATACATTTTCAATTAACTCGTGATCTTGTTTACGCAGTACACCTGCCAAGGCTCCAGCTTCAAAAACGGCATAGACATCATCTGATGTAATGTCATCTTTTCGCACCATTTGGAGCTTGAATAGACGAAAAATTGAGTTTGCTAACCCATTGAAAATAAAAACTAAAGGTTTAAATATATATAAACAAAAACGCATCGGATTAATGATGCGAAGCGCAATCGCCTCAGGGTAAACCATCGCAATACGTTTTGGTGTCAGGTCGGCAAAAAGAATAAACAGGCTGGTTACTAAGGTGAAAGATAAAATAAAACTCAGCTGCTCAGACCGCTCGGGTGATAAAAAACGCTCCAGCAGATTTTGGATTGCTGGTGAAAAAGCGGCATCACCGATGATACCGCCAAGAATGGCAACGGCATTAAGGCCAATTTGTACCACGGTAAAAAAGGTGCCTGGTGTTTCCTGAATTTTCAGCACATGTCTGGCATTAATATTGCCTTCATCAGCCAGGAGTTTGAGTTTTATTTTTCGCGATGCGGCAAGCGAAATCTCAGAGATTGAGAAAAAGGCACTAATAGCGATCAGAATAAGTATTATCAAAATACTGTTTAACATAATTTATCTGACTGTTGGAGCCAGATCCTCTGGAGTGTAATGGATAACTAGCAAGTGCATAAATGCTGAACTACGTCTTACTATCTCAAAATGATAATTTTAACCATCTTGAGTATAGCCTGAAGAGTAAATTCGTTGCTACCGTTCAGATATGATGTTTTTCTATCCACTTTGGCTGAGTCTGCTGAGGAGATGACGTTACTCTATCTATAACCCTTCTTTTATATGGGAAATTCTATGCTGCTAAAACCCGTCTTTTTTTTGCTGTTAGTTAGCTGCACTTTGCCTGTGTTCGCTGAGTCTCCAGCAGGCAAAATAGATGCTCAGCTTGAGCAATGCCAGAACAAGGCACAGACCACAATAGATTCCAGTGAGTGTTATGGCAAGGCGATGGCCGCTTGGGACAGAGAGCTGAATACGCAATATCAGGCATTACTGAAAGACAATCCTGAAAGCGTACGTAAGGCATTACGCGCCTCACAGCGACAATGGATTAAGTATAAAGATTCTTATAATGAAGCGACTAATGAATACTATCGTCAGGAGCAGGGAACTATCTGGGGTATTATTGCTGCTGAGACCAGAATGAATGTCATCAGAGACAAAGCGTTGAGTTTATATCGTTTACGCGAAAGTACTCAATTAGGCAACTAAGCAGCCCTGTCAGGCTGCTTAGACTTGGCTTGAAATTAACGTTCAGGCGGTAAGCAAATACCGATACCACCCAGGCCACAGTAGCCATTAGGGTTTTTGTACAGATATTGCTGATGGTCATCCTCGGCATAGTAGAAGGTACTGGCTGGGGTGATTTCAGTGGTAACCTGACGGGTATCACCTGACTCTTTCATGGCTGCCTGGAAACGCTCAAAACTGGCGCGCGCGGTAGCATCTTGCTCAGGAGTCAAAGAATAGATAGCTGAGCGGTACTGGGTACCGATATCGCCACCTTGACGCATTCCCTGGGCTGGGTCATGATTTTCCCAGAAAGCTTGCAGTAGCTTATCAAAGCTGACAACTTGCGGATCGTAAACCACTCTGACGACTTCGGCATGGCCAGTCTGGCCGGTACAGACTTCGTGGTAGCTTGGATTGGGTGTATAGCCGCCAGAATAGCCTGCTGCTGTGCTATAAACACCGGGTATCTCCCAATATAAACGCTCTACGCCCCAGAAACATCCCATAGCAAACAGGGCAATTTCCATGTTATCTGGTACATTTTTCATAGAATGACCGTTTATAGCATGAATCTCGGCAACAGGCATGAGAACATTCCGGCCCGGTAAGGCGCTGGCCTGTGATACGGGTTGCGTTTTTTCAAACAAAGGCATCAGTCTGTATCTCCACTATAATGGAATGAGTCTGGTAGGGTTGCCATAATGGGCGTAATGGCTGACGATATGTGAGAATGATAAGATTATACCCGTCATTCTTCAAGCTGCCTGGGCGTTGCCTGCGTTCAGTCCGCCGAATCGCATAGTGTGCCTATACTCATCGACGGGCTGAACTTGGTGCCTACAGGCAGCTCGAATTATTTTGAGTATATAAAGAGATATTAAGGCGAGTGAGCCATTTTCAATTTCTCTGCTGACGCGTGAGGCCCCGCGAAGTAGTGTGAATGTTTCCGTTCAGGGAAATCAGGAATTCAGGAGGAAACGTGCCAGCTATCCGTATCTTATGTGTTACCAGTCTGTGCATGGTGAGTGTGTGGGCAAACGCAGCAAATATTCGATTACAGGTTGATGGCCTGAGTGGCGAATTACAAAAAAACGTACGAGCTCAGCTATCCACCATTCAAAGTGATGAAGTGACTCCCGATTTGCGCTTCCAGTCCCGCGTTGATGATTCTATCCGTGAGGGTTTGAAAGCACTGGGTTATTTTGAGCCGACAATTAATTTTACCCTCTATCCACCACCTGTGGGTAAAGGTCGTCAGGTTTTGCTTGCTGACGTATCACCAGGTGAACCGGTTCTTATCGGCGGAACCGATGTGGTATTAAGTGGCGGTGCGCGGACAGATGAAAAATATCTCGAATTGCTCAAAACCCGGCCCAAAATCGGTACAGTACTGAATCAGGGTGATTACGACAGCTTTAAGGGCGGGCTTTCAAGTCTTGCCTTGAGCGAAGGGTATTTCGATAGTGAGTTTATTAAAAGCCAGCTTGGTGTGTCGCTGGCAAGACATCAGGCATTCTGGGATATCGATTTTAATAGTGGTGAACGCTATCGCTTCGGCAAAGTAACGTTCCAGGGTTCGCAGATTAGAGACGATTACCTGCAAAGCCTGGTGCCGTTTAAAGAGGGGGGGCTCTATCAGTCAAGTGAACTGGCAGAATTGAACCGTCGTTTGTCAGCCACGGGTTGGTTTAACTCCGTAGTTGTGGTGCCAGAGTTTGATAAATCACGTGAAACCAAAGTGCTACCACTTGATGGGGTAGTAACGCCACGTACGCAAAACTCGGTTGAACTCGGCGGAGGATATGCAACGGATGTTGGCCCCCGTCTGAAATCTTCCTGGAGAAAACCCTGGGTTAATGAATATGGTCAAAGCCTGGCCGTCAGTACCACTCTGTCAGCTCCTGAACAGACGCTGGACTTTAGCTATAAAATTCCACTGCTTAAAAACCCTATCGAACAGTATTACCTGGTACAAAGTGGTTTTAAACGTACCGATTTAAACGATACCCGTTCCGATTCTACTACTGCTGTGCTCTCACGTTACTGGGATTTATCGAGTGGCTGGCAGCGTAATATCAACTTGCGCTGGAGCCTGGATCACTTTACCCAGGCCGATGTTACCAATACTACCATGCTACTCTATCCGGGCGTGAACTTAAGCCGTACACGCTCACGTGGTGGACTGATGCCGGTGTGGGGAGACTCGCAACGTTATTCGATTGATGTCTCTAATACCACTTGGGGCTCTGATGTCGACTTCGGTATTTTCCAGGCTCAAAACGTCTGGATCCGTACGCTTGCGGAAAAAAATCGCTTTGTGGTTCGCGGTAATATTGGCTGGATAGAAACCAATAACTTCTCTCGTGTCCCGCCAGACCTGCGTTTTTTTGCGGGCGGGGATCGCAGCATTCGTGGCTATAAATACAAATCTATTTCACCGCGTGACAGTAACGGGAAGTTGGTCGGTGCTTCGAGAATGGTGACCGGTTCACTGGAATACCAATATAACGTCACTGGTAAGTGGTGGGGGGCTGTGTTTGTTGATAGCGGTGAAGCGGTTGATGATTTTACCAAAAGCGACTTCAAAACCGGGGCGGGTATTGGTGTCCGCTGGCAGTCGCCCGTCGGGCCGATTAAGTTAGATTTTGCCGTACCCGTCGCAGATAAAGATGAGAAGGGTTTACAGTTTTACATCGGTTTGGGGCCTGAACTATGAGTCGCTGGAAAAAGATAAGCCTCGCAGTATTTATAGTGGTGTTAGTCCTTGTTGGTTCGGTTGGCTTCTTAGTGGGAACAACTTCGGGCCTGCATATTTTATTTAATGCCGCGAACCGCTGGGTTCCGGGACTGAATATCGGTAGTGTCGATGGTGGATGGCGCAATCTGACTATCAAGGATTTACGTTACGACCAACCGGGAGTCAATGTTAAAGCCGCAACTGTCCATCTGGCTCTTGAACCGGGATGCTTATGGCATAGCAGTCTGTGTGTGAATGATTTCTCCCTGGCAGATGCTGATATCGCTATCGACACCACAAAAATGCCACCCTCTGCACCGGTAACAGAAGAAGAGAACGGGACTGTTAACCTGTCCACACCTTATCCTCTGACTCTCAGCCATGTTGGGTTGAAAAATATCAGTCTTAGTATTGATGGTACTTCCGTCGCACTGAGTGACTTCTCTTCAGGCTTGCAGTGGCAAGATATCAATTTGACATTACTGCCTACTAATCTGCAAGGCTTGCAGATTGCGCTGCCTAAAACGGCAGTGGTGGAAGCCACTGAAGAGCAAGAAAAGCCGCCCGTTGCAGAAGATGTTCCGCTGGGTGAAACCTTGAATAAGCTATTTGCGGAGCCTTTTTTACCGCAGATGACCGATGTTAATTTACCGATTAATCTGGATATTCAACAGTTTACCGCCACTGACCTGCGTCTGAGTGGTGACACTGAGTTAACGGTTCACTCTCTGCAACTCAAAGCCAGCAGTATTAATGGTGATATTAAACTCGACACCCTTACGGTTGACTCTTCACAAGGCAAAATTGATGCCACAGGAACCGCCAGGTTGCAGGGAAACTGGCCCGTTAATCTGAGTCTGAACAGTACGCTAAATATTGATCCTGTTATCGGCGAACAGGTAAAGCTCGTGGTGCGTGGTGCGCTACGTGAGACTCTGGATATTGACCTTGATTTGTCCGGGCCGGTCGATGTGGCGCTGAAAGCACAGACACAGCTTGCCGAAGCTGGGTTACCGCTAAACCTTGCAGTTGACAGTAAGCAGTTGTTCTGGCCATTGAGCGGTGATAAAGCCTATCAGGCAGATGATTTTAAATTCCGTCTCAGCGGTAAAATGACTGACTATAAACTGTCATTAAAAAGTGCATTCCAGGGGCAGGATTTACCTGAGGCGGCTCTGTTTCTTGATGGGCAGGGTAACACCGAACAATTTACTATTGATAAGCTACGTCTGGCCGCTTTGCAGGGAAATACTGAGCTAAGCGGGATAGTTGACTGGTCCAAGGCCATCAGCTGGCGCGCTGACCTGACTCTGGCTGGCATCAATACCGCAAAACAGTATCCTGAGTGGCCGGCAAAACTGGATGGAAAGATTAAAACCAGCGGCAGCCTCTACGGTGGAAGCTGGCAAGTTGATATTCCGGAACTGAAACTGGCAGGGAACGTTAAAGAGAATAAAGTTAACGTTCAAGGGCAGATTCGGGGTAACAACTATATGCAGTGGAATATCCCGGATTTGCGTTTGCAGCTGGGGCGTAACCAGGCGGATATCAAGGGTGAGTTTGGGCAGAAAAACCTGAATCTTGATGCGATTATCAATGCACCCGGTCTGGATAATATCTTGCCAGGACTTGGGGGAGCGATTAAAGGCTCGGTTAAAGTTCGTGGTGAGGTAGATGCACCGCAAGTGCTGGCTGATATTAACGCCAGCAACCTGCGTTTTCAGGATTTCTCGGTTGCCCGTATTTTACTGAAGGGAGATGTAGTTTCTCATGATGTGATTCGTGGTGATATGAACTTAAGAATGGAGCGGATTGCAATTCCTGACCTGAATGTTTCCCTGGTGACAATGGGTATCAAAGGGGAAGAAAAAAATCATGAATTGCAGCTACGTATTCAGAGTGAGCCGGTATCCGGACAACTGACACTAGCGGGTAGCTTTGACAGAAAACTGGAGACTTGGACAGGACGACTCAGTGATACCCGGTTTGAGACGCCAGTTGGTCCATGGCGCTTGAGTCGTACAATGGCGCTTGAGTTCAGTAATCAGAAACAGCAGGTAGAGATTGGGCCTCATTGCTGGCTTAACCCGGACGCTGAGCTTTGTGTGCCACAACCTATTGAGGTTGGTGCCAAAGGCCATGCCATTGTTAATCTCAACCGTTTTAACTTAAATATGATCAAACCTTATTTACCAGCAGAAACTCAGGCGACAGGTGTGTTTTCTGGGAAGGCTGATGTGAGCTGGGACAGTGAGGCGGGTGGTTTACCCCAGGGTAAAGTGTCTTTGAATGGCCGGGGGGTAAAAGTCACCCAAAACGTCAATGGTCAGTCACTGCCATTGGCTTTTGAGACATTGAACCTGAATGCTGAGCTGAAAAATAACCTCGCTCAGGCGGACTGGCTTATAAAACTGGCAAATAATGGTCAGTTTGATGGTGATGTGAAGGTGAGTGATCCACAGGGGAAACGTAACTTGGGTGGCAATGTAAATATCCGCAATATCTCGCTGGATATGGTCAACGCTATCTTTACCCGTGGTGAAAAAATACAAGGCTTGCTGAATACTAACTTGCGTCTGGGAGGCAACCTTCAGCGCCCACAAGTCTTTGGTCAGTTACGGTTAAATAACCTGGATGTCGCGGGTAACTTTATGCCTGTTGAAATGCAGCCGAGTCAGATGGCGGTTGAATTTAATGGCATGAGCTCAGTGCTACAGGGTACGCTGCGTACGCGTCAGGGACAGATTGTCCTCAATGGTGATGCAGACTGGACCCTCATTGATAACTGGCGTGCGCGTATTGCTGCCAAGGGCGACAGGCTCCGTATTACTGTCCCGCCGATGGCGCGTCTGGATGTTTCACCTGATGTAGAATTTATTGCAACCCCGAGCGCCTTTACTCTTAATGGATATGTTGATATTCCTTGGGCACGTATTACGGTTCATGATTTGCCTGAAAGCGCGGTTGGAGTCTCTAGTGACGTTGTGATGCTGAATGATAATTTACAGCCGATAGAGACCAGAGCAGCGTCGATTCCGATTAACAGCAATTTAATGATTAGGATTGGTGATAATGTCCGCCTGGATGCGTTTGGACTCAGAGCTCGTTTAACCGGCTCTCTGGCTGTCACGCAGGATAAACAAGGTCTCGGGCTTAATGGCCAGATTTCAATTCCACAGGGTCGTTTCCGTGCTTATGGTCAGGATTTAATAGTTCGTAAAGGTGAGTTATTATTCTCCGGTCCGCCAGAGCAACCCTATGTTAATATTGAGGCTATTCGTAACCCACAGGCGACTGAAAATAATGTCATCGCCGGTGTCAGGGTTATAGGATTGGCTCCGGAACCTGCAGTTCAGCTCTTTTCAGTTCCACTTATGTCACAGCAAGAAATTTTGTCATATTTGCTGCGTGGACAGAGTTTAAATAATTCCGGAGGTGATGGCGATGTGATGACCTCAATGTTAGTGGGTCTGGGGGTTGCACAAAGTGGTCAGATTGTGGGTAAAATCGGTGAGACTTTCGGTGTCAGTAATCTGACGCTGGATACTGCAGGGGTAGGTGACTCTTCTCAGGTGGTTGTCAGCGGCTATGTACTGCCGGGTCTACAGGTGAAGTATGGCGTAGGTATTTTTGATTCTTTAGCGACGTTAACCCTGCGCTATCGCTTAATGCCTAAGTTATATCTGGAAGCGGTGTCTGGTATTGATCAGGCGCTAGATCTGCTCTATCAGTTTGAGTTTTAGCAATGCGAATATTTGTCTACGGTAGTTTACGACGCAAGCAAGGCAACAGTCACTGGATGACTAATGCTCAGTTGATGGGCGGACATACGGAGGAGAACTTCGTATTATACAGCCTTGGGCACTATCCTGGCGCCGTACCTGGCGTAGGTGGTGTCATTGGTGAGGTCTACCGAATTGACGCATCAACACTGTCGGAGCTGGATGCGCTTCGCACTCAAGGAGGGGAGTATAAGCGGCATCTTATTCAAACGCCTTATGGAAGTGCATGGATGTACGTCTATCAGCGGTCAGTTGAAGGGCTGACAAGAATTGAGAGCGGAAACTGGCTCGACAGAGACAAGGATTAATGCCGTTACCCAGGCATAGTCACTGACATGCTTTGTTATAAACAAAAACACCGCCATCTGGCGTAATGGTTGTCAGTTAAGCTCTTACAGGAGGCCGCAACGGATAACGTTGCGGCCTCCTTTTTACCCCGGAGGATACGTTCTGAGGCTATTGAAAAGACTTCGTCGTGAGGACAAAAACTGTCCGGGGAAGTAAGAGCAGTCCATCATGGCTTAGAGTCATGTCACATTTATACGTCATCATTCTTGTAAATAAAATTATCAGTGTTGTACATTAAGCTGAGTGGATTGTTACTGCTTTTGCAGGCAAAACCTGGTTTCTGAATTTTGAACTTTGTTCTTATTTCAGAGCCAGGTTTTTTTGTTTTTGGGGCTAAGATGAAAATATCTGACGTACTGAATTATAAAAAGAATTACCGAGGTAAACATCATGAATTTTTATCGAAGTAGATTAGTACAAAGCATCTGTCTGGCAATAACCGGGGTGATTGCAGTATCAGCACCCTTAGTCGTGGGTGCTGATACTGCAATCAGCCAAATGGCAGCTAAAGTTCTACCCTATCAGGCTAAACCACGCGTATTCGTTCTTACAGATATTGGTAATGAGCCCGATGATCAGATGTCACTGACCCGTTTTCTGCTGTACTCCAATGAGATGGATCTCGAAGGATTGGTCGCGACCACTTCGACCTGGCAGCGAGAAAAGGTTCAGGTAGACATGATCAATTTAGTACTGGGTCACTATGGTGAGGTGCAACCAAACCTACTTAAGCACGCAGCAGATTTTCCAACCAAAAACCAGCTGGCGACTGTTGTTGCTCCGGGAGTCGCTGGATATGGACTCGCGGCAACGGGTAAGGATAAACATACCGCTGGCTCTGACTTGTTAGTCAATGCGATAGAAAAAAGTACTGATACCAGTCGACCGTTGTATATCAACCTATGGGGTGGTGCCAATACACTCGCTCAGGCATTGAAAGATCTAAGCGCTAAACATCCGGTTAGTACAGTGAAAGATTTGAGTAAAAATCTTGTGGTTTATGCCATTTCCGATCAGGATGATGCCGGTTTTTGGGTTCGTGAGAATTATCCCGAAATAACCTGGATTGGCGATCCTTCCAGCCAAAATGGTGAAGATTATGCCCGTGCTACATGGACTGGCATCAGTGGCGATCGTTTCTACCGTAATGCACCTGGCGCCGATTTCACTACCGTATCCCAAAGCTGGCTAGATAAAAATATACGTAGTAAAGGACCTTTGGGGAAAGGCTATCTGCCATATCTGTTTATCATGGAAGGCGATACACCAGCATTTCTCGGGCTGATTCGCAATGGTCTTAATAGTGAGCGTAACCCAGGCTGGGGTGGCTGGGGTGGGCGCTATATCGTACGCCAGCCACAGCATGAAACACGGCCATTTTGGAGCAATGGCGGAGACTTTTATCCAGGAAATTTGAATGCTGCCGATACCGTAAAGGGAGCTGATGGTCAGCAGTACACATCTAATCAAGCGACGATCTGGCGCTGGCGCGATGCCTTCCAGCACGATTTTGCCGCGCGTATGGACTGGAGTATTAAAGATTATGCCTCGGCAAACCATAATCCGCAGGTCGTTGTAAACGGTGATAATGGTCAGGAAGCGCTCTTCCTTACCGCTAAAGCTGGTGAAACACTCGTCCTTAGTGCCGAAGGCAGTAAAGATCCAGATGGGGATCAGCTCAGCTACCGCTGGTTCCTCTATCCAGAAGCAGGAGCTACTCACGCACAACCGGTCGCGTTTAATGAGGTTCAGGGACGTTTGGGAGAAGATTTCCTGCAGGCACCGGCAATACTTGAAATTGTCGAAGACTCTCAACCGCGTGCTGAAGTTAAGGCACTGCGTGCAGGAACGGAGCATCTGATCCTTGCTGTGACCGATAGTGGCCAGCCTCCGCTAACCTCTTACCGACGGATTATCATTAACGTCAAGTAACGTTCATGGGTGGGGTAAAGTGCCGGGCTATCTGCCCGCTGCGTGGGAACAAAAAAGAGTCATCCTGTTACTGTCGAGACCATTACTCCTATCAAGAACCTGACTGAGAAGCATAAAAAAATCCGTAATCCTTGAAGGATTACGGATTCGTGCATGTCATTTTTGCTTTAACTGAAAGGCATTACGCCGGCTGGCGGTACCTTATTTCAGCAGGCAGGATTATTTTTTAGCTGCACGCTCGAAAGAAGCGATAATTTCAGCTTTAGCAGCTTCAGCATTATCCCAACCGTCAACTTTAACCCATTTGCCTTTTTCGAGATCTTTATAATGCTCAAAGAAGTGGGTGATCTGGGCTTTCAGCAGTTCTGGCAGATCGTTCACATCTTTAATGTGCTCGTACTCTTTGCTCAGTTTGCTATGAGGTACTGCAACCAGTTTAGCATCTTCACCTGACTCATCAGTCATTTTCAGAACGCCTACTGGACGGCAACGAATAACACTGCCTGGCTCTAACGGATAAGGAGTCGGGACTAAGACGTCAACCGGATCACCATCGAGAGACAGAGTATGGTTGATATAACCATAGTTGCATGGATAGAACATTGCGCTGGACATAAAACGGTCAACAAACAGCGCACCGCTATCTTTGTCCACTTCGTATTTAATCGGATCAGCGTTAGCAGGGATCTCAATAACGACGTAGATATCTTCCGGCAGGTCTTTTCCAGCAGGAACGTTGAGTAAACTCATGTCTGTTTCCTTTAATCAGGTCTATTTCAAGTGTTGGCTATTATAGCCAACTGGACTTAAATGTCTTTTGCTCTTTTATCTGCGTTATAGGCTACCTGAGCGTTATAACCGCAGTTATCTTCCTGATCTTATTTTAATTAAATCAAATTTAACAATGATTTATCTTAAAAGAAAGCAGGATTGTCTAAATATTCTGCGTCAAATGCCGATAAACAACCCACTTCATTTTTCAGTCATTATGAAACCAGGGCTTAAAGCATGTTGAAGAGTTTGTCTATTCGTACCGGATTGCTGTCGCTATTAGCTATGATGGCATTTCTGTTAATGGTTGTGAGTAGCTTAGGCCTGTATGCCTTACAACATAGTACTTCTTCTCTGGAAAGGATGAATCAGCTACAAAGCGGACAGATAGCGCGTCTGAATGAAGGGTATATCTCTTTGCTACGTGCGCGTAATGAGGCTGGGCAGGCTGTTCGCCAGATAGAAATTGGCTTACTGGATGATGCTCAGGCGACGGTAAGAAACATTGATATTGGCGTTATGCGTGCCCGTCAGGAGATAACTGAGGCTATCCTCAGCGGTGCAGAAGGTGATGATGAGACAAGCAAGCAACTACTGACCAGCCTTATTGGGGACTACAATACCTTCATGGCAGAGGGTATTGAGCCGATGCTTAGCGTGCTGGAAAAAAATAATGTCGATGACTATTACGACCTCCTGGAAAGTCACCTGACGCCGTTGGGAAAACGATTTGATGATTCAGTACAAACCTTCCAGAGTTGGGGAGATGAACGTGGTAGCAATGACGTTGCAGAGATACAATGGCAAAAGAATATTGTACTGGGGCTTATCATTCTGGTGGCCGCCATTGCTGCCGTAGTGATTGCCCTTGGCTGGCTGGGATTACGTCATTTACTGCTCAAGCCGCTCAATAATGCTATCTCCCAGCTGGAGTTTGTGGCGCAGGGCGATCTGACACAATCCTTACCACCGGCTGGGAAGAATGAGTTTGGTCGCCTTACAGGGGCGATTACAGCGATGCGTAATTCGCTGGTGGATTCTATCAGCCAAGTACGAGATGCCACTGCTCAGATTGATATTGGTAGCCGGGAGCTATCACTAGGTAATCAGAACCTGTCTAGCCGCACTGAGTCAACAGCCTCGTCGCTGGAACAGACCGCTGCCAGTATGGAGCAAATTACCGCTACCGTACGACAGAATGCGAGCAATGCCGAGCAGGCACATCAGATGGCCGGTACGGTATCATCGACTGCCGATAAGGGCAGTGAAATAGTCTGTTATGTGATTGAGAAAATGCGTGATATTTCCAGCAGTTCTGACAACATCGCTGATGTTCTCGGGGTCATTGATAGCATTGCCTTCCAGACCAATATTCTAGCGTTGAATGCTTCCGTTGAAGCGGCACGCGCTGGTGAACAAGGCCGTGGATTTGCTGTGGTAGCCAGCGAAGTCCGTACCCTGGCCAGTCGTAGTGCCGATGCCGCGAAAGAAATTCGTGCTTTGATTGCCCATTCCCGTGCTCATGTCAGTGAGGGACATAAACTGGCAAATCAGGCGGGTGAGACAATGGATGAGATTGCTGAAGACATCATGCGGATGACAAAAATAATGCGGGAAATTTCCCATGCTTCTCATGAACAAACCAGCGGTATCGAACAAATCAGTATTGCTGTCAGCCAGATGGATGAAGCTGCTCAGCAAAATGCCGCGCTGGTTGAAGAGTCTGCTGCTGCCACTCGCTCACTCGAAGAACAGTCAGAGCAACTGGTCACTGCGATAGCCTCATTTCGTTGTTAATTCGAGCCTTTTGAGAGGATAGCCCATTCAGGGCTATCCTTATTAAGCTTTATGCGTCAGGGTATTCGCGGATAAAGCGTTCAACATCCTCGACCATTTTCTCGGTGCCGACAAAGAACGAACGACGCTGATGTAACTCAGTCGGAATAATATCCATAATACGTTCTTTACCGTCACTGGCCTTACCGCCCGCCTGCTCAGCAAGAAATGCCATTGGGTTACCTTCATACAGCAAACGCAGCTTACCATCCGGATGGCTTGCAGTGCTTGGATAAAGATAGATGCCACCTTTCAGTAAGTTACGATGGAAATCTGCAACCAGGGAACCGATATAACGTGAAGTATAGGGACGAGAGGTCGCCGCATCTTCTTCCTGACAGTATTTAATGTATTTCTTAACACCTGCCGGGAATTTAATGTAGTTGCCTTCGTTGATTGAATAAGTATTCCCCTCGGCCGGAAAGCGCATACGCTCCTGGCAGACGCAGAATACACCCAATGAAGGGTCATAGGTAAAGGCATGCACACCACAGCCAGTGGTATAAACCAGCATAGTTGAAGAGCCATAGACTACATAACCAGCAGCAACCTGCTTATTACCCGGTTGCAGGAAGTCCTCTTCAGTCACCGGTTGACCAACAGGGGTAATACGGCGATAGATAGAGAAGATAGTCCCAACGGAAACGTTAACATCGATGTTTGAAGAACCATCCAGCGGATCCATCAGAACAACGTATTTTGCGTTTTCGCAACCGTCAAAAGCGACAAAATCGTCTTCTTCTTCAGAAGCGATACCTGCGACGATCCCACGAGCCTTCAGAGCTGCTTTTAGCTTTTCATTAGCAAACAGATCAAGCTTTTGCTGAACTTCACCCTGAATATTTTCAGCCCCACTAGCCCCCAGAATATCAACCAGACCAGCTTTATTGATATCACGATGGATTATCTTGGCGCCCAGCTTTATTGCCGACAGTAAAGCAGTGAGTTCACCTGTTGCATGAGGAAACTCGTGTTGCTTCTCGACAATAAATTCACCTAACGTTTTCATGTCTTTTTCCTGGATAGGGATGTTGGTTTCAATAATTAAAACAATATTACAAAATTTCAAAATATTGTGCTTAGGTGAATCGCGCCAGCAAAATAACTAATCTCCAGAAAGGCGTTTCTTACCACCCGAGCATGCGGTTAGAATATACACCAAATTGAGAAAGGATTTTTTTATGCGCATTCATATTCTGGGGATCTGTGGCACTTTTATGGGCGGACTGGCACTACTGGCACGCTCTTTAGGCCACGAAGTGACGGGTTCTGACGCTAATGTTTATCCGCCGATGAGTACTTTGCTGGAAAAACAAGGGATAGCTCTGATAGAAGGCTTTGATGCAACTCAGCTCGATCCAAAACCCGATTTAGTGATAATCGGTAATGCGATGACACGTGGAAACCCTTGTGTGGAAGCCGTATTAGAACAAAATATTCCTTATCTGTCAGGCCCGCAGTGGCTGCATGACTTCGTCCTACGAGACCGCTGGGTGATTGCCGTTGCCGGAACTCACGGCAAAACGACCACTGCCGGAATGGCTGCCTGGATCCTTGAAGCCTGCGGCTATAAACCGGGTTTTGTGATTGGTGGGGTGCCGGGTAATTTTTCCGTCTCTGCACGTTTAGGCGAGAGCGACTTCTTTGTTATTGAAGCCGATGAGTATGATTGCGCATTTTTTGATAAACGTTCTAAATTCGTTCATTACTGTCCACGGACCTTGATCCTCAATAATCTTGAGTTTGATCACGCCGATATCTTTGATGACTTAAAAGCGGTACAGAAACAGTTCCATCACCTGGTTCGCATCGTTCCTGGCTCAGGAAAAATTATCTGGCCAGAAAATGACACCAACCTGAGACAGACCCTGGCTATGGGCTGCTGGAGTGAACAAGAGCTCGTGGGGGGAGATCAAGGTCACTGGCGTGCAGAAAAACTGACCACTGATGCTTCTTCCTGGCGTGTTTATCTTGATGGTGAGGCTGTGGGTGAGGTGAACTGGCAGCTAGTTGGTGAGCATAATATGCATAACGGCTTAATGGCGATTGCTGCTGCCCGCCATGTCGGCGTGAGCCCGGCGGATGCTGCTACTGCACTTGACCAGTTTATTAATGCCCAGCGTCGTCTTGAATTACGTGGCGAAGCTTATCAAGTCGCGGTCTACGATGATTTTGCTCACCATCCAACGGCTATTTTAGCGACTCTGGCGGCGCTACGTAGCAAAGTAGGGGGCACTGCACGAATTCTGGCAGTACTGGAACCTCGATCCAATACAATGAAAATGGGCGTCAGTAAGGACGATCTCGGACCATCATTAGGCCGGGCTGACGAAGTGTTTATTCTGCAACCGCAGAATATTCCCTGGCAGGTAATTGATATTGTTGAAGCCTGTGTTCAGCCTGCTCACTGGAGCGCTGATATCGACACCCTGGTCGCTATGATTGTGAAAACAGCATTGCCAGGCGATACCATCTTAGTGATGAGTAACGGCGGTTTTGGTGGCATCCACCAGAAGCTTCTGGATGCGCTGGCGCGTAAAGAAGAAAAAGAGCGGAATCTATAAGATATAGAATTGAATAGCCGGGTATAGTGAATTCTATGCTAGGTTTTACAACGAGTTATCTTAGTTTAAGTAAATACTTATCAAAGTAAAACGCCTGATGTATCCATCAGGCGTTTTGTATTTGATAGCGCGTGTGCAAATATGTACACGATTAAACCACGCGGTGTTATTCTTATAACGTACTACAAGCTGCATAAGCGAGAAATCTGCTTTGCAATTTTGTACTTTACCTGAGGGGCAATGAGATTATTGCTCTTACCTGTGGAGCTTACTTTAAGTGGACAAAAAGATGACTCAGACTATGTCGCAAAAACTCGCCAGAGATAGCCTTGGAAATGCACAAATTTTTGAAGGTGGCATGTACGTAACAAAAAACGGTGTTGCAGAACTCTTCATTCAGACTGCCGCAGAACGTCAGGCGGAACTACGAGAAATGGAGCAGGAAAGAAATATCAATGCGCTTTTTAAGCTGACAATGATAGCTAAAAAGGAAATATCAGAGGGTAACGGTATGACCCCTGAAGAAGTCTTAGAGAGACTACGTGCTGCGAGAAAATAACAGTGAGGTGTTGAGTGCACAATCAGTTTTCAGTGGTCGTTGCGCCAATAGCGCTACTGTGCCTGGAAGGAATTGAGTCCTACAAAAGTGTGACTATTGGATCTGCTCAAGCAGCCAGTTTTGTTGATAATTTATTCACCGAATCTGTGGCACGTATTATTCAGGATCCTAAGCGGTATCGCTTCAATACTTATCTTTCAGATCGCGGTTTGATGTTACGTGAGAGACTGGATATAGAAAGTGAGTATCGGGTGCTTTACGATTTTGACGGCTCGAAGATTGAGATATTGTTGGTTGTTAGTATGAAACAAGATTTTAGTAAGTTACTTTACCGTTATAACATACTGAAATAATTTAAATTTTCCACCAAAAAAGAAAGGAGCACATTGCGCCCCCCCTTATTGCTGCCAGGTAAATAATGATGTTACCCCGGCATCAGTAGTCATGATGCAAACTTACCAGTTTTTCTTCAACAGACGGTCGATACTGATAGCACCAGGACCTGTCAGAGCCAGCAGCAAGTATCCGCCTGCAATTGTGGTATTTTTCATAAACATTAATGAGTTCACTCCTTCAGCGAAGTTGCTGTGGAACAAGAACGCGGTCATTAAAGTAAAAATTGCAGTAATCAATGCAGTTGTACGTGTCAGCAGACCGAACAGAACCGCCAGACCACCACCAAACTCAAGCAGAATAGTCAGAGGCAACAGCGCTCCCGGAACGCCCATGGCTTCCATATACTGCTGAGTACCAGCATAACCCGTGATTTTTCCCCAGCCTGCGCTAATGAACAGAATTGGCATTAAAATACGTGCAACCAGGATGCCGATATCTTCTAATTTTTTCATCTTACTCTCTCCAACGATGTTTTTTTTGATTTGATACGGCTTGGCTTAATATGTCTGAAATTCAGCGCAAAATTGTGCAGTTACCGTCGATGGAGAGAAGAATAAAGGCAATGAGGAAGAATTGTTAGCAAGGAAAATTGTCAAACTTATTCAAATATATTGTTTTAAGGGGGCTGAAAGAAAAACACCGCTTAATCAGCGGCATTTTTATGATTTAAACAACGTTTTATTGAGACTGGTTCGAACTACGCGCCAAGTACTCCAGACGCTAAATCCGCGTTTGACTAACCGCATCATTTTGCCTGGGCGACGTACATTCCAGATAGCGAGGACACTGCCTGCAACAACAAAGTAACGACGCAGGCTTACCAGAGCATGCCATCCCCTGTCATAGGGAGCTGTCGCCTCTAACCAGCGATACTTTGCGACAGAGAGACTCAGGCGTTGCTGTTGAATCTGGTTGAGTAATTCCACTTTGCGCTTCTCGCGCTCGCTATCACTCACGACTTATCCTCTTCCAGCATGGTTCTGTCGCTGGATAATTCATTACGCGTATGGCGTAACAGCGTTGATTCGCGTGATTTTTTTAGTGTCCAAAGACCACATATCAATGCACACAATAGCAAAGTTACTGTGGTTCCTATCATCACATGCAGTCGATACTGAGCATCAACAACCCAGATAACGAGTATCATCAGGCTCATCAAGCCAAAAGCCATAAACAGCATCGTGAGTCCCAGCATCAAAAGCAGCTGGATAAGATTTGCTTTTTCTTCTTCAAGTTCAACGACTGCAAGACGAATTCGGGTTTCAACCATCCCGACAATAATCGTAATCAGTCGTTGGCCCATGCCGAGCACACTTCTGCCCGGCCCTGGAGTTTGACGAGAGTCATTCATATTAGCGACGTGCGAGCAGAATACCCAGCACCACGCCAACAGCAGCGCCAATGCCTACGCCAGTCCACGGATTGTCACGTACATAGGTGTCGGCTTTAGCCGCAGCTTCACGTGTCTGCTGGCTAATGGCATCGCCAGCGTTATTTAGACGAGCACGGCTGTCGCGTAGTGTTTGCTCTGCTTTATTGCGTAGCTTGTCGAGCTCAGTTTTTGACTTTTCGGTGGAGGTGTCCAGGACATCTTCCAGGGTATCTGCAAGTGATTTCAGCTCTGCGCGCAAATGTTCTGATGTATAATCTTTAGACATAATTCTCTCCGAATAGTTGAGGATGACCTTTAAGATTCTTTGGTCCTCGCGGTCAATACTAATACTGCCGCTTTTCCAGTGATTTCAGTTCAGACTCTGCTTCAGCAAGTTTCTGTTCGCGTTTAACTATTTTATCAGCATCACCTTTCAGACGGGCTTCTTCGAGGTCTGATTGACGCTCAATGATTTCCCTTTTCTGGCTGGCAATCTTCTCCTGATGGGAAGCAATCAGTTTGCTATCAGTACAGTGTGCTTGCACTTCACTCAACGCTTTCTTCAGGCCAGCAACACGATATGAATTGTTATGCTGTTCGGCATAGCTTATTTGACGTTGAATTTCTTGCTCTTTTTCAGCGCAAAGTGAGCTAGCTTGCGCAGCAGGTGCCAGAATAAACAGTGAAAGAGCCAGTGCAGCAATATGTTTCATGACAGTAAACCATCCCATAGTTTTAGCGTGACACAAAGCTTTACTGAAAGACATCCTGTTTGTGCAACGATATGAAAAACGCCAGTTAACTTATTAAGTAAAGCTCTTACAGCATAGCCATGAATTCACCAAAGCCCAAGGCATGTATGCAAAATTCAGATAGTTTGAAGTTTTACTCTCATGCGTGGTTATGGTCGGAACGCAAAATAGAAAGCCACGTCATAGCATTCTGATTACTGTTATCTTGCTGATCGATAACATAGCCACCGGGCAAGGCGCGATGGAGTACCTCTTTCGCTGCCTCGCTCTGCGCGCTGGATGCAAATGTGATTAGTAAGTTATTGTTTTGTGGAGTAATGCTTTTGAATCTAATACCGTTAGCATCCAAGTGGTGCCATACATAAAAGCCATCCGGCAGGCTATTGCCCTGCCGGGCGACGCTAATCTCTATAGTGGTATCTTTTGATGGCATACCTGACCAAATAGTGAGAGAAGCGATAGCAATTACGCCGAATAGCAGTGCCGTCCGCAGATGGCATGAAAAAAATTTCATTTTGTACTCCTACCCTAACTGCGTGAGCTGCGTTTTTTACGCCAGAACACAATTAATGACCCGACCAGACCAATTACCAGCAGTACCACAGGTAACAACATCAGGCATGACATTAACGCTTGTTCATACTTCATAAAGATTGACGTATTTCCTAACAGATAACCCAATGTAACCAAAATGATGATCCACAGGAATCCGCTCATCCAATTGAAGAATTGGAAACGTGCATTACTCAGGCCTGATAATCCCGCAATGGTGGGAAGCAGGGTACGGACGAAAGCGATAAAACGGCCAATCAGCAACGCCGACAGACCATGTTTATGGAATAACTGGTGAGCGCGCTGGTGGTAACGTGCAGGTAGATGCGATAGCCAGTTCTGTACCGTGGACGAATTTCCAAGCCATCGTCCCTGAACATAACTCAGCCAACAACCAAGACTTGCAGCAACAGTCAGAAGAACGACAGTTTCAGGGAAGCCCATAGCCCCCTTGGCAATCAATACTCCAACCAAAACTAACAAACTGTCACCCGGCAAAAAGGCTGCGGGAAGTAATCCATTTTCCAGAAATATAATCATGAATAAGACGAAATAAAGCATGCCTACCATTGAAGGGTTGGCAAGCGTTTCGAAATCCTGGCTCCAAAGAGCGTTAAGCAGTTGCGTCAGTAGTTCCATTCAGTGTTCCTGGCACTTCGTTTAGCGGCCGCCGAATTAAAAACGGATGAGTAGAATGCCGTACTGTTTTTTATAATTTATCAATGACAATCCACTACCCATTTATCCAAGTCTTGGCGGAATCTGGCAATAAAGCAGCGAGACAGACCGTCGGCGGTAGAATTGCATTTAATTGTAACAAAGCTCCGCGCAGTACGTCACAGAATTTGCATCTATCATCACGTGATTTTGCTCATTGAGGATAATGCTGGCGAGGGTATTTACACACTCTGACACTATTCCTTGTTTGCTTACCCTCGAAGGAAAAAATGACTTTTTTTGACTATTCGCAGCGCTATCGATATGAACGTACAAATTTTCAGAGGATCACGAGGAGTCGTTGCTGTTTAATATACGCGTATATTGCAGTTTTACAATGTTAACTCATATTGAAATCAACAGCTTGGTAGGTTTTTTGTTATACCGGACGAGCAAATATGTTAATAGCAGTAAATACTGCGGATTAGTCACGCCATAAATGACAAAAAACGCCTTAATATTACCTCTTTTGATCCTTTTTTATTGAGTGTTTTATCGTATTCATGTAGGGCAATCATTGGATATTTTTGGTAACCAATAATTGCCCATATCCGATATTATTCAGGGATTTTAATTCCAGTTTTTTCCTGAGTTCTGTGCGTTATTTGCCGTTCTGTTTGCGCGCAGCCTGGTGGTTAACCCAAGTATTGATAACCAGAGTCAGAGTAAGAATTCCTCCGACCACACCCAGCGAGACGCCAATAGGAATATGTATAAAGTCGATAATCAGCATTTTTACGCCAATAAATACCAGGATGACTGATAAGCCGTACTTCAGCATTGGGAAGCGTTCTGCGACACCAGCCAGTAAGAAGTACATTGCCCGCAATCCAAGAATGGCAAATAAATTAGAGGTCAGCACAATAAAAGGATCGGTGGTGACAGCGAAAATAGCCGGAATACTATCGAGTGCGAAAATAACGTCACTGAACTCAACCAGAATCAGCACCAGCAGCAGTGGCGTAGCATAGAGCACCCCTGACTGACGAACAAAAAAGCGCTCAGAATCCATTTTATCGGTCATTCTGAGACGGCTCTGTAGCCATTTGACCAGGGGTTTATCCCCTATTGCGGTATCATCTTCTTTCGCCAGTGCCATTTTAAGACCAGTAAACAGCAAGAACGCACCGAACAGATAAAGCAGCCATTCAAACTCGGTAATCAGCCAGCTTCCGGCAAAGATCATGATAGTTCGCAGGACGATGGCACCAAGTATCCCGTAAAGGAGCACTCTGCGTTGTAAAGCAGGGGGGACGGAGAAGTAACTGAACAGCATCAGCCAGACGAAGACGTTATCAACGGCCAGGGCTTTTTCAATCAGATAACCGGTGAGGAAGGCCAGAGCCTGGGGGTCAGCGATATCACGTCCGGCAGTTTCGGTCAGATACCACCAGAATGCCAGATTAAAGAGTAACGATAATGCGACCCAGGTGAGTGACCAGGCGACGGCCTGTTTCATCGACATCACATGCGAGCCTCGGCGGTTCTGAAGAAACAGATCCACTGCCAGCATGATAGCAACGACGAGTATAAAAGAGCTCCACAGTAATGGCGTACCTACGCTACTCATAATTCATTCCTTAAAACGAAAAACGGCCACCGTCAGAAGACGCCAGCCGCTTTCGCTTGCAACAGGATCTCGCCTTCCGGCAAGGTCTCACTTACAACATTTAAAATGTTGTCTGGCAACCGGATGCATACGCATCGTAATGACGATTAACCAGCAATGAAGTTACTCCCCTTTGCAAGAAACAAAGTATGAGTAAACCTTCATTTGGTCAATTTTTTGTTTCTTGTATACAAAAATTTTTACCCTGCCAGGACTTCGACTAATTCATCTGCCGGGAACTTTACCCCTGTTTGTAAGCGGATCTCAGTAGCTATCGCAGACGTTATCCGCGAAATCTCCAGTGCCGGGTGACTGATGAGCTGATTTTCTATCAGCTCAGCAAAAGCTTCCGCTTCATACAGCATAGTATTGATGTGCTGTGGCTGAGTTAGATTTTGCGGTTTTTCACCCCGTGGGATAAAGGTGATTTTTTGACACTCAGATATTTTTTCGATAACCAATGAGCCAGCTTCACCCTGAATTTCACTTGCCAGCACGGAATCGCTCACTTTGGAGTGCAGCAGCGTGACATCAAAGTCGCCATAATTCAGCAGTACTGCACCATGGGCATCGACACCACTGTCTAACAGTGAGGCGCTGGCCAGAACCGTATTGGGCTGACCCCACAGGGTGACAGCAGAGGCCAGGACATAAAAACCAATATCCATAATTGAACCATTCGAGAACGCCGGGTTAAAAGTATTCGGGTTCTCACCATTCAGATAACGCTGGTAGCGTGATGAATACTGGCAATAACTTAGCGATACCTTGCGAATTTTACCGACTTCAGGCAGGGCCTGCTGCAAGGCAATAAAGTTTGGTAGGTATGCCGTTTTAAAGGCCTCAAATAACACCACCTGATTTTCGCGAGCACAGGCAATAGCGGCTTCAGCTTCACGCAGATTAGAGGCGAACGGTTTCTCACAAATGACATGTTTTTTGTGACGCAGGAACAACATACTTTGTTCCGCATGAAATGAATTGGGACTGGCGATATAAACCGCGTCAATAGCATCACTGGCTGCCATTTCTTCCAGGGAAGTAAACAGATGTTCCACCGGGTAGTCAGTGGCAAAGGCTTTTGCCTGCTCCAGGCTACGGGAGTAAACTGCATTAAGTTTGTACTTGCCACTTTCATGAGCAGCATCAACAAACTGGCGCGTGATCCAGTTTGTGCCAACCACAGCGAAACGTATCATAGACTGGGATATTCTCCGTAAGATTGAAAATAATAAGTCATCAGGCCGTACTACTTAACGATAACTGAGTGAGCCAAAGACGTGTGTCAAACTCTAACTGGTGATACTGCGGTTCCATATGACAACACAAGGAGTAGAACGCTTTGTTGTGATCTTTCTCCTTAAGATGTGCCAATTCGTGTACCACAATCATGCGTAAAAATGGCTCAGGTGCTTGACGGAAAATAGTCGCCACCCGAATTTCTGCTTTTGCTTTTAGCTTATTACCCTGCACCCTTGAAAGGGCAGTATGCAGACCGAGCGCATTCTTTAATACGTGGATTTTGCTGTCAAAAACCACTTTATTAATCGGTGATGCATTACGCAGAAACTGGCTCTTCAGGGTCTGAGTATACTGATAAAGTGCTTTGTCGGTCGTAATATCATGATGCTGTGGGTAGCGTTTCTCTAACACTGTGCCGAGACGTTGTTCGGCAATAAGCGTGCGAACCTGGGAAAGTAACTGTTCAGGGTAGCCGTTTAAATAGATCAATTCGCTCATGCTTTCTCAGACTCAAGGGAAAAAAAGGGTATACTCTCGCCCCGTTCCAGGGACATATATCCAAACTTTACCATCCAGGAGGGCCGATGAGCCAATTAGACAGCGGTTTTCGTTCACTGACGCTAAAACGTTTTCCACAAACCGACGACGTTAACCCATTGCAAGCGTGGGAAGCAGCAGATGATTACCTGTTACAACAGGTGGACGAGCTTAAACCTGTCGGTCCGGTACTCATTTTTAATGATACTTTCGGGACACTCGCCTGTGTGCTGGCCGACTATAAACCTTTCAGTATCGGTGACTCTTATCTTAGTGAGCTGGCAACCCGGCAGAATCTGAGCGCTAATGATATTGCGGAAAATAGCGTGACCTTTCTCGACAGCACTGCCCAATACCCGGCAGCTCCCGAACTGGTGCTGATTAAGATACCAAAAACACTCGCCTTGTTAGAACAACAGTTACGCGCTTTACGTCGTGTTATCACACCCCAGACACGAATTATTGCGGGTGCTAAAGCTCGTGATATTCATAACTCCACGCTGGCGTTATTTGAAAAAATTATTGGTCCTACTACCACGACACTCGCGTGGAAAAAAGCCCGTCTGATTAATGCCATCTTCAGTAATCCTGAACTTAAGGATGCGCCGGATACCCTGAGCTGGCCGCTGGATGGGACCTCATGGACGATTCATAACCATGCTAACGTATTTTCACGTACCGGGCTGGATATTGGTGCGCGTTTCTTCCTTGAGCATCTCCCCCATGACCTGGAAGGTGAGATCGTTGACTTAGGGTGCGGTAATGGGATTATTGGCCTGACGTTACTGGAAAAAAATCCTCAGGCACAGGTGGTGTTTGTCGATGAGTCACCGATGGCCGTTGCTTCCAGCCAGCTGAATGTTGAAACCAACATGCCTGACGAGACAGACCGCTGTGAGTTTATGATTAATAACGGCTTGTCAGGTATCGAACCTTTTCGCTTCAATGCGGTACTGTGCAACCCGCCATTCCACCAGCAGCATGCAGTAACGGATCAGATTGCCTGGGAAATGTTCCACCATGCACGCCGCTGTCTGAAGATCAACGGCGAACTGTATATCGTGGCCAACCGTCACCTGGATTATTTCCGTAAACTGAAAAAGATTTTCGGTAACTGTGAGACTGTCGCCAGTAATACCAAGTTTGTGGTACTGAAAGCGGTGAAGGTCGGTCGTAGTCGTTAAATCGTCAGCGCCAGATGGGTGCCCTGAGCAATCGCTCGTCGGGCATCTACTTCTGCTGCCACATCTGCTCCGCCAACAATATGTACTTTTTTGCCCATTTTCTGTAACGGTTCGACGAGCTCGCGTCGGGATTCTTGCCCGGCACAAATAATGATATTATCCACCGCCAGACACTGTGGCTCACCGTCAACGATAAGATGCAGTCCCTCATCATCGATACGTTGGTACTGCACTCCTGTCATCATCCTCACTCCGCGCGCTAACAGCGTTGTACGATGGATCCAGCCCGTTGTTTTACCTAATCCTTCTCCTGGACGGCTATTTTTACGTTGTAATAAGACTATCTCGCGTGGGCTGTGGCTAAGATGATGAGTCTGTTCACATATCCCGCCAGCATTTTGCAGGCTGGTATCAATACCCCACTCTTCACAGAATCGGCTAATGCTCTGGCTGGTAGACTCACCTTGTTGGCTTAAATACATGGCGATATCAAAACCGATGCCTCCGGCGCCAATAATAGCCACCCGCTGACCTACCGCTGCCTTGCTCTGTAAGACATCAAGATAGCTCAGAACCCTGGAGTGCGTTACTCCTTCAATGTCAGGCATACGTGGCTCAATCCCACTGGCGAGGATAATCTCATCATAGTTACTCAGCATCGAGGCGGTGACGTACTGATTTAAGTGGAGGGTGACACCTGTCTTAGCCAGCATCTGTCGGTAATAGCGTAGCGTTTCAGCGAACTCCTCTTTACCTGGGATCTGCATTGCCAAAGTAAATTGCCCACCTATCTCAGCTCGCGCATCAAATAATGTGACATGATGACCGCGAGCAGCCGCATTAATTGCGCTCGCAAGGCCAGCAGGCCCTGCACCAATCACCGCCAGACGTTTAGCCAGCAGAGCCGTTTGTATCGGCATCAATGTTTCATGACAGGCACGCGGATTAACCAGACAAGAGGTGATTTTGCCAGCAAAAATCTGATCGAGGCAGGCTTGATTACAGCCGATACAGGTATTGATTTCATCTGCTTGTCCGGCTGCTGCTTTGGTCATAAATTCAGCATCAGCTAAGAAAGGACGTGCCATTGACACCATATCAGCATCACCCGCGGCCAGAATATCCTCAGCGGTAGCGGGTGAGTTAATACGGTTAGTGGTGATTAACGGCAGGGAAACATGGTCTTTTAGCTTTTTTGTCACCCAGCGGAAGGCGCCGCGTGGAACGGAGGTGGCAATGGTCGGGATCCGTGCTTCATGCCAGCCGATACCCGTATTAATCAGTGTCGCGCCTGCCTGTTCAATCGCCTGTGCCAGTTGTATAGCCTCTTCAAAGTGACTGCCACCTTCCACTAAGTCCAGCATCGACAGACGATAGATAATAATAAAATCATCACCAGCCCGTTCACGTACCTTACGAACAATCTCAACGGCAAAGCGCATTCTTTGTTGATAACTACCACCCCACTCATCGTCACGCTGGTTGGTGCGCAGCGCTAAGAACTGATTAATCAGATAACCTTCTGAACCCATAATCTCGACACCGTCGTATCCAGCCTCACGGGCGAGACTGGCGCAATGGGCAAAATCATCAATCAGTGCCAGGATTTCTTCATGGCTGAGGGCATGTGGGGTAAAAGGATTGATCGGAGCTTGTATGGCTGACGGGGCAACCAGATAAGGCTGATAGCTATAGCGTCCCGTATGCAGAATTTGTAGGGCAATTTTACCGCCCTCACGGTGTACCGCATCGGTCACGACCTGATGTGATGCCAGCTGATGTTTATGATTCAGCACTGCACCATGCGCCACGGTAACGCCTGAAGGGGAGGGTGCAATACCCCCTGTGACAATGAGCGCGACGCCATGACGTGCGCGTTCGGCATAGAAAGCAGCTAATCGCGTTTCACCGTCAACCAGCTCTTCCAGACCTGTATGCATCGATCCCATGAGCATGCGGTTCTTTAGCGTCGTAAAGCCTAAGTCCAGCGGAGCAAACAGCGATGGATAGCGCATAGTCCCTTCCAGTAAGTTAAATTATTGTTATGTGGTCGGATGAGTTGCTAATTTAACTTGCGTACGGCAAAAGGGAAAAGAAGAGTGCGCTGAATGTGATGGGATTCAAATTCAGCGCACTTTATCTGGGGATATTGGGGATATCAGGTGGAATGAAAGTCAGCGAGGCAGGATTTACAGAACTTCTGTGAGCTCGAACTCTTCAGCCACCAACTCCATTGTTTCACTAAAGCTGCCTTCTCTCTGGAAGAACGCTTGATGAGCTTGTTGCCAGTAGCTGAGACTACGGTCTCCTTCACCTTCTTTCCTGGCAAAGTCTTCGGTGACATCACAGAAGCGAACCAGTCGCATCGCGATAGTCCTGATAACACAGACTGGCTCATCCCGGCCGTTGAGGATAATGCTGTAGCTACCAACAGAAGGTGGCTTATCTTCACTCTGGAATGACGAGAGTGAGCCACAGCTTGCAGTTTTTATTCCTTTGCTCACCAGTTCTGCCAGTTCATCCGCCAGTTCCGGACTGTCTCCAAATGCCCATGACAGGGCGTCTGGGTATTTCACTTTTAAGTTATCTACGATGCTCACGATTAAATCCCCTCAGAGATGCTTTTGGGGCATGACGGTAGCATATCAATAACGGGTTCTCAGCCTGAAAGATGAAAGGGGGAGATAAAAAACGGCACCCCAATTGATTGGGATGCCGTTGATGGCAGGGGGAAAATTAACGGTTTGAACGGAACAGGCTGGCAATCTGGAAGATGGCAAAAGAACTGAACAGCAGTTCAATACCTACCACAACGGTGACCAGAGTAAATGACATTTCTGGATTCGCGGTTATCAGCATCATTGCAATCACTAAGTCTAAAGCGCCAATAATAATCTGCAACCAGGAGCCATTTTGTCCCTTCATTTTGAAGCCGACAGAGAGACGAAGAATACCGCCGATAGCAAATAGTACTGCCAGCATCATAGACATGGTAACAATGCCCACTACCGGGTCAGTAATAAAGACATAACCCAGAATAAAGTAGGCGATCCCCAGCAAAATACTTCCCAGCATGGCTAAGAAGTTGTGCCTGCGGTTGATGACCATACCGCTAATTAATGCCACACCGCTAAGAATAAACAGGAATCCCACCAGGGTGCTTAGTACCGCACCGGAGGCAAAAGGGTTAATCAGACAGAAAATGCCGCCTAATAGCAGCAAGAATGCTACGATCAGCATTAAGGTTCGTTGTTTTTTTATAAAATCTGGGTCGAGATTGAGTAGTCTTTTAGGATCGATATTTAGCATCGTAGTATTCCTATTATTATACGGTTTACAGCCCTAAAACCGTTAAGCGCGAGTCGCCAAAATAACGCTGGATGCTTTAATCAAAGCGATGACTTCATTACCTTCATGCAGCTCCATTTCATCACGACTTTCGTTGGTGATGATGGCTGTCAACGCTAAATTTTTTTCTGTTCTGAGATGAACGGTACTGTTTACTGCACCGTTAACGATTTTACTGATCTTGCCACGAAACTGGTTACGGGCAGAGAAACGCAGACCACTATCAACACTTGCCAGAACCACCCAAGGGGCTTTGATAATTGCTACTGCCTGTTTGCCTTCACGAATATCTAAGGTTTCACAACTTTCTTTAGTGATAACAGTGGTTAAGACTTCACCGTGTTCGAGTGTGATATCAACTTCATTATTAACAGCCCCGGTTACGATACGAGTTACTTTGCCGTCGAGTTGGTTGCGTGCTGAAACTTTCATCATCTGATTTATCCTCTATTGATATCCTGCTTTCAGGATAGTCGCTCAGACTTATAACCGCATTGCGCTGTGATAAATTAAGCGGTAAAGCTGGGGGAGGAGCCACATTCACTCCCCGCAGCCGTTACCTCAAGATAATGATTTACTCGTTAATACGTGGATGTTGATCCACTAAATTGGTCCGTTTATGTTGCAGATCTTCAATTTCTTTATCTAAATCTTCAATCTTTTGCTCGATATTATCGTAATGCTCCTGCACGATTTCGCGAGCTTCTGCAATATCTGACGCCGCAGGTGTGGCACCTTTTAGCGGTTTATTAGCCGTTTCTTTCATGGTGATTGCCGTGATGAAACCGATAACAGCCACTACCATCAGATAATAAGCTGGCATCAACAAGTCATTGGTTACTTCAACCAGCCAGGCCGCTAAGGTTGGCGTCAGACCCGCTACCAGTACCGAGATATTAAAGGCACTGGCCAGGGCACTATAACGGATATGCGTCGGGAACATGGCAGGCAGGGTAGATGCCATAACGCCAGTAAAGAAGTTAAGCAGTACTGCCAGCATTAATAAGCCAAAGAAAATCAGGACAATGACGTCACTGTTAATCAACATAAATGCCGGAATGGCCAGGAAGAACAGGCCGATACTTCCCATAAAAACGAATATCCGACGACCAAAACGATCGCTTAATAGTCCGATGATGGGCTGCACAAACAGCATACCAATCATAATGGCGATAATAATCATCACCCCATGATCTTCGGAGTAGTGCAGATTATGGGAAAGATAGCTTGGCATATAGGTAAGCAGCATGTAGTAGGTGACGTTAGTGGCAATCACCAGACCGACACACACCAGTAAGTTACGCCAGTGTTTTGTGACTATCTCTTTAAAGGAAACCTTCGGCCCTTCAGTCAGACCCTGACGGTCATCTTGCGCCATTTGTTCAATATGCTGCTGAAATGCAGGCGTTTCTTCCAGAGCATGGCGGAGATAAAGACCAATAATACCCAGGGGTAAAGCGAGGAAGAACGGAATACGCCAGCCCCATTCGAGGAAGCTTGCTTCACCGACCACCGACGAAATCAGAACAACAACACCGGCCCCGCAGACAAAGCCAGCGATGGAGCCAAAGTCGAGCCAGCTGCCCATAAAGCCGCGTTTTCGGTCAGGTGAGTATTCCGCCACGAAAATTGACGCACCCGTATACTCGCCGCCAACCGAGAAGCCCTGAATCATTTTTGCCAGTAAGAGCAAAATTGGCGCCCAGATACCAATAGTGGCATATGAGGGTATCAGGCCGATGGCAAAGGTACTCAGGGACATAATGATAATGGTTATCGACAAGATTTTCTGTCGACCATATTTGTCACCGAGCATGCCAAAGAACACGCCGCCGAGTGGGCGGATCAGGAAGGGAACAGAGAAGGTACCCAGAGCTGCAATCATCTGCACACTAGGGCTGGCATCAGGGAAGAACACTTTCCCCAGCGCAAAGGCGACAAAGCCATATACCCCAAAATCGAACCACTCCATCGCATTGCCTAAGGAGGCTGCAGTGATGGCTTTTTTCAGACGAGCATCATCAATAATCGTAACGTCACTGACCTTAATCGGCCTGACTTTCTTTTTTCTTCGTAGCATGTTTTATCCTCAATCATTCTCCATGCAAGGCAATCCTTGTAGGCTTCTACCTAAGTGTAGTGCGATGTCGATTTAGTACGGCATAAACATCTGCATTTGGCGAGAAACGGGGAGACAATCAGTTTAAAAATGATAACAACAGGAAACTATTTACTTTGTTGTTAAATATGAACATCCGTGGTGTTATATTAGTTAGTCTAAACTGTGATGACCATCAAATTTTTGACTTGAAGTTAAGTTTTGTCATGCGGAGTGCTTAAATCTTAAGAGTGAATCACTGAGTAACGCTTTATATAGAGTGGTTATGACCTCGATTGGTCAGAAAAGTTGCATGAATATATTTAGACGGTGGTTAGAGTTTGGTTGTTGTGAGCCTGTGTGTAAAAAAGACCGACCAGTGGCCGGTCAGCTGTTGATTATAGTGTCTTCAGAAATTCCAGCAAATCCGCATTCAGTTGGTCGGTATGCGTCACGGCAAAACCATGAGGGGCATTGTCATAGACTTTTAGTTGCGCGCCGGTAATCATTTCGGCGGCCACTTTTCCTGTGGTTTCAAACGGGACTATCTGGTCATTACTGCCGTGAATCACTAGGGTGGGTACGTCGATTTTCTTCATATCAGGACGGAAATCTGTCTCTGAGAAGGCGGTGACGCAATCAATAGTCCCTTTCAGCGACGCCAGTAGTGCGATATTCAATGTCTGCGTTAAAGCGCCATCTGAAACTGTCTGACCGGCATTGATACCATAAAATGGTATAGCAAAGTCACTGATGAACTGTGCACGATCTTTACGCAAACCCTGGCGAATACCTTCAAATACCGACAGATCGACACCTTCAGGATAATCGGCGGTTTTGCCAAATATCGGTGTTACTGCCCCCAGTAGTACTAAGCTGTCTATGCGTGCGCTACCGTAATTATTAATATAGCGTGTGACATCCCCACCTCCCATAGAAAAGCCTATCAGCGTGACTTTTTGCAAATCGAGATATTCAAGTAGATCATTAATATCAGATGCAAAAGTATCGTAGTTATATCCTTCCCAGGGTTGTTCTGAACGACCAAAACCACGACGATCAAAAGCGATGACACGATAGCCATTCTCGGCAAGGAAATTCAGCTGACTGTCCCACATATCTCCGTCCAGTGGCCAGCCGTGGCTGAACAGTACTGGCTTACCGATCCCCCAGTCTTTAAAATAGAGTTGCGTACCATCCTGAGTCTTAAACGTGCTCATATTTTAGCCTTTTTTATTTTTTGATAATGGAATGTACTTTATTCAGGGGCCACCAGATAACGTACTTCTGGAAGTGCAGTACTCTGATGGAATCCCAGCACGCGATTCTGAATTTTTTGATCGTTCATGGTGTAACGCTCGCGCTGGCGCAGATGTTCCACCCATGAACCCACCACAAAGTTCTCAACAAACACACCGGGTTGCAGCATATCTTCATAAATAGCCCAGTTTAGTGCGCCACCCCGACGTCTGACACGGCGCATATCCTGCATGCAGACGGCAAACTGATGTGCATCATTGGGATTGATCAGATAGTAATAGCTGACCATAACCGGGCCGCGGTGATGCTGAACCTGCAACTCAGGCAAAGGATCATTTGTGGCACTGAGATCGAGATTCAGGTCAGGATCAAGATCAATGCGCCAGCGCAATACCGTCAGGCTTGCGAGTAACATGCCAAGGGCGGCGACAGTCAGTGATACCGGAATACTGAACATCGATGCCAGTTGTCCCCAGATAGCGCTGCCTGCTGTCATTGAACCAAAAAATACGGTCAGATAGACAGCCAGTGCACGTGCTTTAACCCATTTCGCAGCGCTACGCTGTGCTCCGAAATTAAGTGTTGAAAGCACGACGATCCACGCGAAACCGGTAAAAAACTCAAAAGCATTGAGCAGCCAGAAGTGACGGACGAATGCCAGGGCTAACATCGTGATGGCAAACATGATGCTTGCCAGGACCATTAACTGGTCAGGATTGAAGCGTTTACGCATCCGTGGCAGTAATAGTGCGCCGCAAATTGCCCCCACACCGATGCAACCGAGCATGAGACCGTATCCGCCCGGGCCGAGACCCAGCTCCCGTCGAGCCACTAACGGTAATAGGGCCCAGCCAGCACTGCCAAAAACAAAGAACGCGATGGTACGAATCAGCACATTACGCAGTACGGGTGCATTATGGACATAACGTACACCTGCTCGTACTGCCGGGAAGAAGTGCTCCGGCGGTAAGCGTTGCACGCTAGGCTGCGCTTTCCAGATATACAGCACGATGAACACGCCCATGACCGAGAGTGTATTAAGCAGGAACACCATCCATGGACCAGCAAATGATAAAATTAGACCACCGAGTGCGGGTCCGATGGCACGACTGATATTGATACCAAGCGAGTTAAGAGCAATAGCCGGACCGAGTTCCTCTTTACTGACCAGATCCGGCACAATAGCCTGAAATGGAGGGGAACTCATTGCAGCACCTGCACTGAGCAGAAAAGTGGCAATCAACAGCACCATCGGGGTAACCATATCAGCCCAGGAAAGGAACGTCAGACTAGCTGCCGCGATAAACACCCAAATTTGCGAAAACAACAGATACTTACGCCGGTCAACGATATCCGCCATCACGCCAGAGGGTAAGGCAAACAGAAACATCGGCAGGCTACTGGCAGCCTGCACGAGTGCAACGGAAAGCGGATCGGCGCTTAAGGTCAGCATCGTCCAGTTAACGCCAACATCGCTCATCCATGAACCGACGTTCGATACCACGGTAGCAATCCACAACATACAGAACACCCGCTGGTTCAGCGGCTGCCATGGTGAAACGTTTACTGGCGCTGGAGACTGGCTGGTCTCCTGTATATCGTGCACATCATTTACTTGCGCCATATGACACCTCTGATTGTCCATCGCTAAAAATACGCCAGCGGCCAGGGCCAGTCAGTGCCAGTGTGGTGAAGATGATAAGCAACAACCAGCCAAACTGTCCTTCAGCAATGCTCCAGCCAGGATGCACAAATACCATCGCGACGAGCAATACACCGATGATCGGCAGGCAGGCGAGACGAGTAAGAACACCGAGCAGGATAAACAGCGGGCATATCACTTCGGCAAAAATCGCCGGTAGCAGGCTCATATAAGGACCGAGGCCAAAAGGATCCTCGATTCGTGTCAGTTCCTCACTGAAATTAAACACTTTTGGCAGTCCGTGAACGTGAAGCAGCAGCAGACAGCCGGTGAGTCGCAGGAAGAACAGCCCAGCATCGATGCGGGGCGGCTGAGAGAGTAAATTTTTCATGGTATTAGAAGGCGAAGCAGCTGCAGCCGAGTGCGCCCCAGAAGGCGTTCTCTTCCGAAACGGGTAAATTGGCTCCACGCGCAACATCGTGTGAATGACTGTGTACACCACAAGGGCCACTACAGTGGTGAGCTTGTTGCGTCATACCCACGCGTGTATTGGCAACAGGTGGCGCACTGCGGTAGTGACCTGGCACTTTAATCACTGGCGACCAGTCTGGCAGTACCGGAATCGAGGGTGGAGCTTCTGAACCAAATGAACCCGCGGCATAAACGATATTACCGTCCACCACGGTTAGTACAGACTCAATACCTTTTATTTCTTCTTCATGTACGCTGAAGTAGTCTTTGCTCAGTACCACCATATCGGCGAGTTGACCGGTTTTAATCTGACCTTTTTTACCTTGTTCGCTAGAGAACCAGGCACTTCCCTGGGTCCATAACATGAGCGCCGTATCGCGGTCGAGGCGTGCATTTATATCGTACATTTGCATGCCGCCCACGGTACGTCCAGATACTAACCAGTACAGTGCAGTCCAAGGGTTATAACTGGCAACACGGGTTGCATCGGTACCCAGTCCTACTGGTATGCCGGTTTCCAGCATGCGTGCCACCGGGGGGGTGTGACGAGTAGCCTCAATACCGTAACGTTCAGCAAAATACTCACCCTGGAAAGCCATGCGATGCTGTACAGCAATGCCGCCACCCAGTTCTTTAATACGATCCATATTACGTTGTGTGACGGTTTCGGCGTGGTCGAAGAACCAATGTAGTCCGTTGAAGGGAATATCACGGTTTACTTTCTCAAAGACATCCAGCATACGACTGATCGATTCATCGTAAGTGGCATGCAGACGGAATGGCCAGCGATGTTCAACCAGGTGGCGTACTACGCGCTCCAGTTCATCCTCCATTCCAGGTGCAAGATCCGGGCGTGGTTCGAGGAAGTCTTCAAAATCTGCTGCTGAAAATACCAGCATTTCACCCGCGCCATTGTGGCGGAAATAATCGCTCCCCTGGCCCGGCGTCAGCATATCGGTCCATTTTTCAAAGTCTTCCAGCTCATGGCCCGGACGCTGGGTAAACAGATTATAGGCGATACGAATAGTCATCTGCTTTTTCTCATGCAGTTCGGCAATGACTTCGTAATCTTCAGGATAGTTCTGGAAACCGCCGCCAGCATCAATGGCGCTAGTGAGGCCCAGGCGGTTCAGCTCACGCATAAACTGGCGTGTGGAGTTTACCTGTTGCTCCAAGGGTAATTTTGGACCTTTCGCTAGCGTAGAATAGAGGATCATCGCGTTAGGTCGCGCAATTAACATTCCGGTTGGATTGCCATTGCTGTCGCGCTGGATTTCTCCACCCGGTGGGTTCGGGGTCTCTTTGGTATAGCCGACAACTTTTAACGCTGCACGGTTAAGCAGGGCACGGTCATACAAATGCAGAATGAAAACCGGTGTATCTGGCGCGGCTTCATTAATCTCATCCAACGTAGGCATGCGGCGTTCGGCAAATTGAAACTCGTTCCAACCACCCACGACGCGTACCCACTGTGGGGAAGGGGTGCGGAGTGCCTGCTCTTTAAGCATACGCAGCGCGTCCGCAATTGAGGGGACACCTTCCCAGCGTAATTCAAGATTGTAGTTTAAGCCGCCACGGATCAAGTGCAGGTGGGAGTCGTTCAGCCCTGGTATAGCCGTATGCCCTTTGAGATCAATAACTTTGGTGCCTTCGCAGTGATGCTGCATAACGTCGGCCTGGCTGCCAACTTCGATAAACTTGCCATCACGAATGGCCACCGCAGTAGCAATCGGGTTGCCACGATCGACGGTGTGGATGCGACCATTCGTCAATATGACGTCTGCTTTACCTAAAGTAACCATAAAATCTCCTGAATGAGATGCTCGCAACGGTAACAATGACCACGAACAAAAATATCCTGCCGCTAGTGCAGGTTAAATACGTAGGGGGATTATGTTCAGGAGGTCTGGAAAGCGTCTAGTTATACAAAAGGATAGGTATACTTTCGTATAGTTATACCTATAGATAATAGTTTGAAAAAATTAAGGTTCTTACACTAAGCCCTGACATTCAACTCAATGGGCAAAACAAAATGACAACCAGCAAACTTGAAGTATTAACACCACAAAACTGCCAGATAATCTTTATCGATCAGCAGCCACAAATGGCGTTTGGTGTGCAATCAATCGACCGTCAAGTACTGAAAAATAATGTTGTTGCACTGGCGAAAGCCGCTAAAGTTTTCAATATTCCTACGGTATTAACCACCGTTGAGACCGAAAGTTTCTCAGGTAATACCTTCCCAGAATTGCTGGATGTCTTCCCCGGCCAGGATATTCTTGAGCGTACTTCAATGAACTCTTGGGACGATCAGAAAGTGCGTGATGCACTGGCTGCCAACGGTAAAAAGAAAATTGTCGTTTCTGGTCTCTGGACTGAAGTGTGTAACAACACTTTCGCCCTGTGCGCCATGCTGGAAGGCGATTACGAAATTTATATGGTTGCTGACGCATCAGGCGGCACCACGAAAGAAGCCCATGACTATGCAATGCAGCGTATGATCCAGGCTGGCGTTATCCCTGTAACCTGGCAGCAAGTGATGCTGGAGTGGCAGCGTGATTGGGCACATAAAGATACCTATAACGCAGTGATGGATATCGCCAAAGAGCATTCAGGTGCCTATGGTATTGGTGTTGATTACGCTTACACCATGGTTCACAAAGCGCCTTCTCGTCAGAAGAGCGAGCACCGTACTCTGGCTCCAGTTCCAGCGCCGATTCGTTAATTATCCATGCAGGCAAGCGCATTTCTGGCTAGCCTGCATCTCTTGCAAGGAAGACATATGAGTGCATTACTCATTTCTCTCGCCGCAGGTGTCTTTATCGGTCTGATTTATGCTCTGCTCAATGTTCGTTCCCCGGCGCCACCTGCTGTCGCATTGGTAGGCTTGCTGGGTATGATAGTGGGAAACTCGTTGGGCGGGAAATTGATCCATGCTGACACTTCCGCCACGCTTGAGCCCAAAGCTCATTCGTTGAGTGTGACCGAGAAGCCCTCTCTTTCTATGGCGCTAAACGCTAAGCAGACGGGCTGATGATGCTAAAAACTTACGCTATTGCATTATCAGTGGGGATTTTAGTCGGCATCATTTATGCCGTCATTGATGTCAATTCCCCGGCTCCTCCCATTATTGCATTGCTGGGTCTGTTTGGTATGCTGGTGGGCGAACAAATTATTCCACTTTGTAAGCGCCTGATTAATCGCCAACCGGTCACCCTCGCCTGGTTTCGTCATGAGTGCGTTCCTAAAATCAGTGGCACACCGCCGCCGTCAGATGATAAGACCTCTTAAAGACCTGCCTCAGGGAGTTCATAACCATTAAGGAAAGCAGCATGCAGCTGTCGCAGCGCATTATCATTATTGATGATGAACGTTCTGTTCGTAGTGCCCTGACGAATTTACTTCAGTCTGAAGGTTATTTAACCCGTGCATTTGAATCGGCAGAAGCTCTGTTAACCGATGAAAGTGGGCTGAATGATGCTGCGCTGTTCATTATTGACGTTGAACTCAAAGGGATGTCAGGTTTTGAATTATTCAAGGAACTCGTGAGGCGCTTTGAAAATCCGCCTGCGATCATCATTTCCGGTAACAGTGATGATAATATGCTCTGGTATGCCATCAATTTGGGCGCAATAGCCTTTATGCGAAAGCCTATAGATGTCGATTTACTTTGTGAACATATCCGGCTGGCGCTTTTATCGCGAGCAGCACGTCAATGAGTCATCTTTCCCAGTCATTAGATATTTCCGATGACACCGCCTTTGTGTTATCTGACGACATCTCATTTACCCATATACCTCATGAGGGTAACGTTGAGTGGTTTGAATGCCGCAATGTCATTTCTGGCGACATCTTTATGCTGGCTACCGCTGCCGCTGAAGAGACGGTATTTCAGATTACACAGTTGCTGGAAAATGAGTATGCTCTACGAACAACGCTAGCGGACAGCTGGGCATTAAGACCCCTGAGATATACTTTCTATCGGGGACGCTATGCCCTGATTTATCGTCATTTCAATTATCGAACACTGGCTCACTTTTTGAGTGAATCGACTGGAGAGATCCAGACGTTTATCAGTAGCGCCATTCTGATGTGTCATACGCTCAGCCATCTGCATCAGCAAGGTATAGTCCATGGAAATATTAAGCCCGCTAATTTTTTCATTACTGATGAAGGGCATATTCTGCTCGGCGGTTTTGGGCTAACATTTCTGGAAAATGAGACACAGCCACCCGTTCGAACACCCATAGTGGGTGGAACCCTGGCTTATATGTCGCCAGAGCACACTTCCCGCACAGCGCACAGCATCAGTCGTGTCAGTGACCTGTATAGTCTGGGGATTGTTTTTTACGAATTTCTCACTGGTAGACTTCCCTACGGGAGTATTGATGGTGGCGTGGCTGAATGGATACATCATCATATCGCTTCAGAAGCACTGCCGCCGCATATGCTGCGGCAGGACGTTCCTCCAATGCTTTCATCGATTATTTTACGGTTACTGACTAAATCGCCAGAACAACGTTACCAAACCATCGATGGGGTACTGGCTGACCTTAAGCGTTGCGAATCTCAGCTGATGTATGATGGGGTAGTGGATACTTTCACGCTAGGATTGCAGGATACACAAACCTCAATATTATTATCCGAGGTTTTGTTCAGCGATCATGCTCAGACTGCAGAGATACTGACGGCATTCGAAGAGGTGTGCAGCAGTGGTAAACACAGGATGGTGGCCCTTAGTGGCCCTCTAGGATCCGGTAAATCTTCGCTGATCGCTTCTGCTTTAAAAATTTTGCGCGAAAAAAATACGTTACTGACAGTGACGAAAGCCGATCAAAACTCTCCTGTTTTACCCTATGCGGTCTTTACCTCAGCATTACGCTCACTCATTCTGCATTTACTGGGGCTGCCTGCGAAAGAGCTGGCGTGCTGGAAAATAAATATTACGCGTCAACTGGACGATTATGTCGGGCTGGCAATAAGTCTGGTACCTGAACTGGGTATCCTGCTCAATCAGAAAGCGACAGTACAGGCTGAAGCGAACTCAATTGATGCTCGAAATCGCTTAAATCTGGTTGCTTGTCGTTTGCTAAAAGCCTTTATTGTCTCGGGTGAGCCGCTGGTTCTGGTGATTGATGATGTTCATTGGACCGATCAAGCCACCCAAGTACTACTCCAGAATATCTTGCGATCGGATGAAGATCTTCCCCTGTTGCTGGTGATTTCGTACCGTGATTATGCCTCGTTACCTTGCCCTGTCATCGCTAACAGTCTTGATCGCCTTCGGGCTTCTGCAACCCACATTACAGATGTAAAGCTTGAACCATTGTCGGTTGACAATATAGCTTCTGGGTTGGCCGAGCTTTTTAATACCTACAGTGAAGAAACGACTGAGCTTGCGCATATTATTCATGAGAAAACGGCCGGTAATCCACTTGCTACGCGTGAGTTTTATCGTCAGGCGTTACACGATAACCATATAACACACAGTCCATCCTATAAATGGACATACGATGCACAGGCACTTCGAAATTGCCATTATGCGGCTAACGTAGCGACCAGTGTATTGCAGCAATTGCAATTACTCGCACCCTCCGTTCGCGAGCTATTAGGAAAATTGGCTTGTATTGGCAGTGCGGGTGATTTGGCTATTTTAAGCAATATTATTAATATTACAGTTACCAGTATCCATGAGAAATTATTACCTGCCGTTGAAGCCAGACTTATTTCTCTGATCAATAATAACTATACTTTTATGCATGATAGTATGCATTTAGCAGCGTTGAATATTATTACATCTGAAGTAAAAGATAACTTTCATTACGCTGCAGCTGTCTATTATATGCAAGAGTTCTGCCGGGATTCTTCGCATAATATTCTTTTCAATGCAGCACACCATTTAATTACTCTTAAAAATACATCACTTTTAAAGCCCGAGGCGAGTGCATTCTGCCCGTTATTATTACAGGCTGCCCGGCAGGCAAAAATAATGGGTGACTACGTATCAGCTTTACGTTTCTTACAAACAGCGCGTGATTTAAATGCCATTTCAGGTAACGAAGAGAACGATGTATTTTTATTTGAGCGAGCAGAGTGTGAATTTTTAAATGGTAATTTATCGGCAGCATTAGTATTGAGTTCAGAGATCCTTGCCGCTCCTGGTGAGATGATGGGAAAAGTCGAAGCCGCTACACTGATGGCTGAAATTCATATGCGTCAGTCAGACAGTCAGCTAGCACTTGAAACAGCACTATCCTGGCTGGCGGAATTTGGTATTTATCTGAATCGTTTTCCCGATAAATCTGAATGTGATGAGGCTCGATTATTACTGAAAAAGGATGTGGGGAAAAACCCCTACATCCGTTTCCGTTCATTACCCCTGTTAACTTGTCAGAAAACAGAAGCGGTAATGAATCTACTGGCCTGTGCCAGTACATGCGCCATCTTTATTAACCCGCGCTTGCAGTTTATTATTCTGTGTAAATTGCTTCATCTGACGATGGAAAAAGGTATCAGCGGTGCTTCAACGCTAGCACTCTCCTGGTACGGTATTGTTTGTGGCGATCAATACGATGAATATAGCCGAGGGTTTTCCAGCGCATTGCTCGCTCGTGAGCTGGTACATAAACACGATTTTGTTAGCTATAAAGCCCGTACGTTAATGCCACTTGATCAAGTTAGCGTCTGGACTATGCCGCTGACTTACGCCATTGAATGTGCCAAAGCAACATTTGATGTAGCGGTCGATATTGGTGATCACACCTCGGCGTGTCTGGTATTGCGGCACCTCACTATGAATTCGCTGGTGCGTAGTGATCATCTGGATGGGCTTCATACCTCGATAACGCGCAGACTGGCCTATGTGCGCAAAGTTCAATTTAGTGATGTTGAGGCTATTCTTGAGATGCAGCGGGATTACGTGATGTTCTTGCGCCAGCAAAGAGGAGAGCACTTTTCTGGCGAGAATTTCATTATACCGGCGTTAAATGTGATGAAGCGAGAAAATGCTGTTGAGCCAGTATTTTTGATGCAGTTTTGGGCCAGATTATATAAAGGAATGGCACATTTTTTTGCCGGTGAGTATGCAGCTGCCAGTCGACAATTCGCTGACGCCGAGCCATTCATCGAACGTATTCCTGGCCATATACACATGCTTGATTTTCATCTCTATAGTGCACTTTCACTCTCTGTTCCGCTCCGGCCCGATACGTTCGACGTGAGTATACAGCAGCGACTACACTACCATCTTAATCGTATTGTGACTTGGGCGACTGAGAATCCAGGCACATTTGCCGACAAAGAAGCTTTGCTCCGCGCTGAGTTACTGAGACTCGAGGATAAGATGGCATTAGCGATGGAGCAGTATGAGAGAGCGATCGCGCTATCTCAACGCGGTCAATTCCACCATATCAATGGAGTAGCCTGCGAGCTTGCTGCGCACTTTGCTGTTGCTAAAGAAATGATGTTTGTCGCAGATGCCTACATTAAAGGTGCCTTTATGGCATGGGCTCGCTGGGGGGCTGTGGCAAAGGTACGCCAGCTTGAAGCTAATTATCCCCGCCTGGTTACGCAGCGCCCACAGATGGCATTAAGTACCGTGAATTTTGAGCAAAGCCCGGCAATCAGCGACTTGCAGAGTATGGTTACGGCCATACGTGCTTTGACTGAAGAGATAAACCTTGAGCGGTTGATCCATACTTTAATGGTGATGCTGGTGGAGAGAGCCGGAGCACAGCACTGTATTCTGCTTCGTCTGCTCGACGGCAATGTACCTGAGATCCAGGCTCGAGCCTCGTCAACGATTGAAGGTGTCAGAGTTAAGATAGTCAACCAACTACCGCTTGCTACCGATCTTCCATTATCAATTCTGTCCGCTGTCATTCGTACTGGGCAAGAGATCCGGACGGGAAGAACTGAAGTATTCAGCCCGTTTAGTCAGGATAAGTACTTGGTTGCCTCTGGGGCGGCAGTGATGTGTGTGCCGATGTTCAAGCAGGCAAAAATGGTAGGAGTTCTCTACCTGGAAAATAGGCTGATGCCGGATGTTTTCACTGCTGAACACTCGAAAATTGTCTCAATGTTAGGTGCCCAGGCAGCAGTTTCTCTTGAAACGGCGCGTCTGTATGCCGAGCTGCTAGGAGAGAATATTCAGCGACGGAAAATTGAAAAACAGCTCCGTGCCAGTCAGACCTCATTGATACTGGGCGAAAAAATCAGTAATACCGGTACTTGGCACTGGTATTTGGATCAGGATATCCAACTGATATCGGATGAATATAAACGAATTATGGGTTTGCCGTCTGAGCAGGTAAGTACTTCTATGGTTGAATTTCAGAGTCGGGTGCATCCCGATGATATTCTTGACCTGAGAGCACTGATTGAAGATAGCGTTGAGAACGGCGTCAGTATGCAGTCTGAATTTCGTATTATCCGCGATGATGGTGAATGTCGTTATATTAAAGGTATTGGTGAGCCGTGCGAGAACTGGCCAGATATAGCAGAGTATTTTGGCACACTGACTGATATCACGGCACAACGTCAGTCTGAGAACGCAGTCAGAATTGCACAGGCTGAACTGGCACGCGTGGCTCGTGCCACGACAGTAGGACAACTTACCTCTTCTATTGCACATGAAATAAATCAACCGCTTATGTCCATAGTGACCAATGCGGGTGCCAGTCTGCGCTGGTTGAAACGTGGTTCTTCCCATCTCGATAAGGTCTGCCAGGGTATTGAGGACATTATCAAAGAAGGGCAGCGCGCAGGGGAAATTATTCGAGGCTTACAATTGCTAACACGTAAGAATGCTTCCGAATACCTCCCTGTCAGACTGCATCAGCTGGTGCGCGAGATTTTAGCCCTGTCACGTCTGGAAATTGAACGTCGCCATGTCTCTTTGGAACTAGATCTTAAAGCGGAATGTGATGTCATTTTTTGTGAAAGTGTACAAATTCAACAGGTACTCCTCAATCTGGTGATTAATGCCATTGAAGCGATGGCCTCCCATTCGGGAGGCGGTATCTTGCGGATTGCTTCAGCCAGTCCCGTGCCTGGTTTTATTCGTATTGAAGTCGCAGACAATGGAATTGGTTTATCTGAAGAGGTTATCGGTAAAATCTTTGATTCTTTCTATACGACTAAAGCTGAAGGTATGGGGATGGGGTTGACTATCAGTAGCGAGATTATCAAACGTCATGGCGGAGTGCTGAGCGCAGAAAATCGCCAAAATGGCGGTAGTTTATTTTGGTTTACCCTCCCAATTATTACAGCAATACCCCTGTAATATTCGCCTCCTGCACTATTTTTGCAGGAGGCATTAACGGATAATCAGCTATTCATCGTTTAGCAGGTTTAGCTTTTCTGCCAATCTCACCAACTCTGTCACTGAACGCACTGACATTTTTTCCATCACTCTGCGTTTATGAACTTTTGCTGTAATTTCACTGATGCCCATCTTATCGGCGACCTGTTTATTCAATAAACCACGAATGATAAGCTGCATTAGCTCTTTTTCTCGTGGAGTTAAAGACTGATATCGCTCGGTAAGCACCCGTTTTTCTTGTGACAGAGTCTGGTTTTTTTGAGCTAGCGTCATCGCCTCGGACACCACTTGCATCAGGTCATCAGGCATCACTGGTTTGGTCAGAAACTGAAAGGCACCCGCTTTCATCGCCTTGACAGAAATTGGAATGGTACCGAAACCGGTCAGAAAAATAGTCGGGATAGTGTAGCCACGCTCGGTAAGGTTCTGAGAAACATCAAAACCGTCCATCTCTGGCATATTCAAATCAACAATTAAGCAGCTTGGTATACTGTATTGCGGTTGATGTAAAAACTCAGCAGGAGAAGTAAAGGTCGCTATCTGGTAGCCTTCTGAGCTGAGAAGATTGCGTAATGCAGTAATGACGGATTCATCGTCGTCAACAATATAGATAGTCTTATCCATAAAAACTCATTCAGAACTCTGGCGAATTCTATTCATTATATGCAGGGTAAAGAGATTAATAACACGCTGTCCATTGGCTTGCAATTTTCTAATATATGAAAAGAGCATTTCGAGATCGGGTTAATGTAACTATATGTTTATACTTGTATCTTTTTGCATACTGAATCGTTGGGCATTCTGCCGGGAGATCCCTCGATAGCATATTGCAGTAAACTGCCATGTATGTTTTATTTCCAAAAAAATTGGATATAAAATCGACATTACACACATTTAAAATAAGGGCAATGGAATAGTATAGTGGTATTAACGTAAATCATATTCAGGGAGTATAACTGTGGTGAGTTTAAATTAAATGCTCCATTTCCAGGACGTTATTTTATATTCTGGTCTGATCAATAAAATATCCATATTAATCTAGCCATTTTTACGCCGATAGTGAGTAATTTCTATTTCATTCAAGGCCGCGCTTGCAGGTAACCCGAATTATTTAAAATATAGCGACTATTGTTGCTTCATCAGGCATCGAGAAATAATAGATTTGAAATAATAACGATAAGAAACCATTCATTTTGTTGTTAAATATGAATACCAGCAATGTTATGGTAATTGGTCGGAATTGTGACAATTATCAGTATTTTTACCTAAAGTAAAATTTTGTTATGCCGAAATACCTGACTCCGAAGAGTGAACTATTGGATAACCTCTTAAAGGGAGTTGCTATGTCTGCCCGCCAGTCCGCCACACAGCATGAGTTTATGCTAGACGATGACACGACGTTGATGTCAACCACTGATCTGAAAAGCTATATAACACATGCTAACGATGCTTTTGTCCGGGTAAGTGGTTATGAATTACATGAGCTGCAAGGTTCGGCTCATAATATTGTACGACACCCTGATATGCCGAAAGAGGCATTTGCGGATATGTGGTTCACCTTACAGCAAGGAGAACCCTGGACGGGAATTGTAAAAAATCACCGTAAAAATGGGGGCTATTACTGGGTGCGTGCGAACGCGGTACCTTTGGTTCGCCAGGGCAAAACGACGGGTTATATGTCGATTCGAACTAAAGCAACACCTGAAGAGATTGCTGCGGTCGAGCCACTCTACCAGGCAATGAATGAAGGCCGCGCTAAGCGAAAAATCTTTAAAGGCCTGGTTCTACGTAAAGGCTTGTCTGGTAAGTTGCCGACGATATCACTCCGCACCCGTATTCGTACCATCATGAGCTTCTTGCTGATGATTTTACTGACATCAGCCTGGGTCTTTGAACTACCGCTTCTGCAGTGGTTGATTAGTGGCGTTGCCACATTACTCGTATATGGGCTGCTGGAATGGCAAGTTATTCGGCCGCTGAAGAATGTCGCTCGGCAAGCGCTTGAAGTCGCAACAGGTAATAGCCATCGAGTACAACATTTGCAACGTAGTGATGAGATAGGAATCATTTTACGTTCTGTCGGTCAGTTAGGTTTGATGTGTCGTTGGTTAATTAATGATGTAAGTGGTCAGGTGGCTAATGTTCATAGTGGCAGTGAAGCTATGGCCAAAGGTAATGAGGATCTGAATGCGCGTACCCGTCAGACGGTAGTGAACGTTCAGCAGACCGTGGCGACCATGAATCAGATGTCTGCTTCCGTACAGACCAATTCAGACACCGCATCGGCAGCGGATAAGCTCTCGAGTTCAGCCAGTGAGGCTGCCGCTCATGGGGCTGATGCGATGGACACCGTCGTGACTACGATGGGGGATATCTCTGACAGTACGCAACGCATTGGATCCATCACGACATTGATTAATGATATAGCCTTCCAGACTAACATCCTGGCACTGAATGCTGCGGTTGAAGCGGCGCGTGCGGGTGAGCAGGGTAAAGGTTTTGCGGTGGTAGCCGGTGAAGTGCGTAATCTTGCTCAGCGTAGCGCGAGTGCTGCGAATGATATTCGGAAACTGATTGATGCCAGTGCCAGCAAAGTGAAGTCGGGTACGGTACAAGTCCATGCCGCGGGACAAACGATGCAGGATATTGTCGCTCAGGTGCAAAATGTGACCCAGTTACTGGGACATATTAGTCAGGCAACGGCCGAGCAGGCTGATGGCCTGGCTGATATCACCCGTGCGGTTGCTGAGCTCAGTACGATTACACAAAAAAATGCCGGACTGGTGGAAGAGGGAGCGCAGGTTTCAGCGATGGTAAAATATCGTGCAACCCGCTTACAAGACGCAGTAACCGTCTTAGGCTAAAAAATTGCAAGCAGACTGATCGTGAGTCTGCTTTTTTTTAGTGTTATTTAACTTTATTTTTCGTGTCTTTTAGCGTCATTAACTTCGATAATTTCCGGTTTTTTTCGACAATTAGCGACTAATTTGATTTATGGGGTGTCGTGAGAGCGATTAGTTTTGCAAATTAGGATTGCTAAAATCTTAGGGATATGAGTAAATAGCTGCGGTTTGGAACACAGACCTTATGAAAGCAGTTTTAGTAAAGCAGTCCTCAGTTCAAGCGCTATCTTAGATATCCCTTTTTCTCGAGTCTCCTCCTAAGTGCCAGATTAAGTCCAACTCTGCTGAACAGACCGTGTTCGCCGCGTATCGTGGCTAAGAAAATGAAAAAGGTAATATTTATGTCTAACAAAATGACTGGTTTGGTAAAATGGTTCAACGCTGAGAAAGGTTTCGGCTTCATTTCTCCAACTGATGGCAGCAAAGATGTATTCGTACATTTCTCTGCAATCCAGAGCGACAACTTCAAGACTCTTGATGAAGGCCAGAAAGTTGAGTTCACCATCGAGAATGGTGCTAAAGGCCCTGCTGCTGCTAACGTTGTTGCGCTGTAATTCAGCCCTTCGTTAAGTAAGCCTAAAAAAACCCGCCAAGGCGGGTTTTTTTGTATCTGTTATTTGGTGAATGCAGTAATCAATGAATGATGGCCGTACCCTGAGGCAGACCATCTCTGTACTACAGTGCGATCCTTTATGCCTGGATAGTTATCCAGCCCTCAGATTGACATAGACAATAATCTACTGAATTCGCCTGAAGAAGACGCTTTGTTCCGTGCAGATAGTCTGGTGAAAGCAAAATGCTTAACCACATACACCAGAAAAATCTTCTATTTTTTTAGCGTCTCCGGATATACCATTATAGAACGAAACATTAATGCATTTCCCCTTAACTTCCACGAATAAATAATCGCCTTTAAATAAAGCTCCGCTATCATAATGTTTTACGTTAGTTAAAAATTTTTTATCAGACTCTCCTGCATTATGAGAGTGTCCATAAAATATAGCGATAACGTTATATTTAGTTATCATTTTTTCTAATCTTATTCTCTCATTTTCATTTGTGTTTTTTCTGAAATGATCATAGGCATCATGAAAATTTAAAATGGTTGTTTTACCACGTAATAGCGCATTTTTTAAATCTTCTTCCAACCAATCTATTGACTGAATAATATCGATACTTCTATTTGTATAATGGTCAAGTTCAACCTCATAGGTTGGATAATTATTCAACTGAACAAAGTGAATTTCACCCATATCCCAGGAGTATCCAAGACTTCCTGTTTGACTATTTTTATTAAAGTCGGAAGAAAAATTGTTTAAAAATCGTTTATATGTATCAATTTTATTACTGAGATAAAAGACAGAACTTCGTGCGCAAGCATTCATACTGAAATTTAGTTTACTAGAATTTGCGCAATCATTAACATTATTGGCATAATCATGATTACCTAACCCTATAAGTAATGGGAAATTAATGTTATCAGTATAGACAGAATCGAAGCTATCTTGTGTATTTCGTCTACCTTAGAAATAGTTGATGATGGATGCTTCACCCATCTTCCCCATGGCAGACCTTTATCTATTACAGTAAGGCTATATTCTGTATTGTTGATAACGGTCTTCTTTACTTCATCTATCATCCTTACTAGTCAGGTTGTACTTACTTCATCGGTTATCTTTACTTGTTCGATTGTTTTTAATTCAGGATGGCTATTATCAGAAATACTATAGCCCGGTAAAAGCGTAAGACTTATAAATAAAATATAGCAGAGTGATTTTTTCATTTCGGCCATCATTATTAATTAGTTGGATAATAAAATAATAATATATCGGTTTTACAATAAAATTGTTAATTAGATGGTTTATTATAAAGGGAAAAATTACTGATAAATATTATTATTCTTTAGCGATGTGGAGGTTTTAAATAAAAATATAATAAATTTATGACTACTGAAAAAAGAATATCCATTAGTTATCTTTTATTAACCATCAGATGTATAGTCTAAATGATTTTAGTTACTTGGGTATTGCTTTCATTTCTCCAGCCGGATCACATAGTGTGCCTATGAGCATCGACTGTCTGCTTTTTTCGCCTACAAGAAAATCGAATTACTGAGGGTTTATTTTTTAATAACAAAGATAGTAAAGTCATTAGTATTACATTTTTCGCAATATATATTATATAGCTGTTTAGGGTCGTTTACCACAACACGATGATTTCTCTTACCCCAATGAGTATAATCCCAGTGAATTTTAAAAGAACCATCGTAAATAGAATATTCAACATATCCTTCTGTACCTGCTGTAGGGGTTCCCCTGGTTATAAAGGTATCACCAAAATATGCAGGAATAATCTGTGATGGATGTTTCACCCATCTTCCCCATGGCAGATCTTTATCTATTACAGTAAGGCTATATTCTGTATTGTTGATAACGGTCTTCCTTACTTCATCGATCATCCTTACTTGTCCGGTTGTACTTGCTTCATCGGTTGTCTTTACTTGTTCGGTTGTTTTTAATTCAGGATGGCTATTATCAGAAATACTATAGCCAGATAAAAGTGTAAGGCTTATAAATAAAATAAAGTAGAGTGACTTTTTCATGATGTTCCTCATTATTAATTAGTTAAATTATAAAATAAGAACCCAGCCGAATCACATAGTGTGCCTGTGATCATCGACTGTCTTCTCTTTGCGCCTACAAGCAACTCGAATTACTGAGGGTTTATTTTTTAATAACAACGATAGTAAATTCATTAGTATTACAATCATCGCAATCTATCTTATATAGCCGTTTAGGGTCGTTTACCACAACATGATTATTTATTCTGCCCTCATGGTCGTAATTCCAGTGGACTTTGAAAGAACCATCGTAAATAGAATATTCAACATATCCTTCTGTACCTGATGTAGGGGTTCTTTTGGTGATAAAGATATCCATATGATTTGTATTAACAGTTGTGGATGGTTCTCTCACCCAGCTCCCTGACCAAAGTTTTTTATCTATTACAGAAAGATTATATTTCGTGAAATTTATTACGTGAATTCTTACCTCTTCAGTTTTTCTGGATTCCGAATAACTATAACCAGATAAGAGTGTAAGGCTTATAAATAAAATAGAATAAAGTAATTTTTTCATTTTGTTTTCCATTGTTAATTAATTGAATACGCAACTCGAATTATTTATGGTATAGAAAGAAATTACTGGCAACTATCTGTTAATTAAATTTATTGAAGCAATGGATTCGTTAAATAAAATAATGATTTTATATTTTGTATTAATTGATTTATATCTGTGTGATATTTAAAATTATCTGCATATTATTTTAACAAAATAATAACAATCCTTATTGCAAGGACGGAAAGGATAGTCATATAGCTATTCCTGACTTGATTTTAGGAGTCTTACGGGAAAATTCAATCTTTTTTTGGTGGAATATACACTGTAATGACAAGATTATTGTTTAATTGAGAGGTTTATCAAAAAAATATCCATGCCCTTTAGATCCACCAGGCTTACTTAAGCATCATCCACCGAACATTAAATTCTCACCGTTCTAAAATTCATAGTAGTAGTGCATAAAGATATCTGCCGGGAAGCTGTAATTTCAGAAGCAAGGTGCTATCGCTTCTGAAATCTACATATCGGTCTCGTTTTATGAGGAGGTCAGGCTGGGGATAATATTAAAGTGCATTTTCCCAGACAGCCTGCGGCAGCAAATAGACAGCAGGTTCAGCGTCTTGCCCCGCGGTGACAATATGTTTGATACCACTGGCCATAACGGCAAGTGTTACATCAAAGGCATTCAGGCTGTCACCAAATCCAGCAGTGAGGTTCAGCATTGAACCGTTGGCCATCAAATACAGGGCTTTACCCTTTAAGCTATAAGCATTGATAAATGGCATCACTTCCTGATTGGGATATTGCTTCAGATATTCACAATCAATCTCTTCTGCAACATGGCCGACGTTCAGTACGAAGACGCCATCTTTTGCCTGGTCGAGTAACGTGGCATTAAGAACCTTTTTAGCTCCGGTCGCGGTGGCAATCACATCGGTTGTGGTAATCACATCTTCTATTTCCACGACATGCCAGCCATCATAAGCGGCCTGTAAGCGGCGTGCCGGGCAACGCTCTGCAACCATCACTTGTCCTCCGTAGGCCTTCGCAGCAGCGGCAACGCCTTGACCAACCAGGCCGTAGCCAATCACCAGTACTCTCTTTTCATGAAGTGTCAGGTGGGTCGTCTGGAAGAAGGTTTGCCAGGCGGTTAAACCGACCATATGGCGGTTATGCAGGCCTTCTTTAACCGGTAAATCATCCCAGTTAAAGATAGGGTAACCTGGACGGCCTGAAGGCAGACGACTAACACCCGATCCGGTTGCTTCAAGACAAGCGACTACATCACCAAATTCCCCACGCTGATGCAGCAATGTAGTGATATCTGCACCCATCTCACACAGGTGGGTCGGACGCCAGGCAATGGCTTTCTCATAAGAGTTATGCCACTCAGCATCACTCATATTACGCCAGGCACAAGCTTCAGCCCCTGCGGCAACCAGATAAGCCACGACATCATCTTGTACGGTAGTTGGGTTGCAGGTTGTCAAAAAAACACGGGCATTTTTCTTCAATAACCCTTCTACGAGTGGGATCATTTTTAAATCGAGATGCATATTGCATGCGATACGGACATGGCTGAGATCGGGGAGTGATTCAACTTGTTTAAGCGTGCGGGTCATATGCAGGCAGGACCACTGAATCTCTTGGATAAACTTCGCGTTATTGGTACTCAAGATAATTCCTTACAACATGTTATTTGAGAGGGAGTTATGATGCTAAAAATCTTATCTGGATGGTGATATGAGCTGGCTTTATAGATGACCAAGAGCGCTGTCAGATAACAGCGCAGCTATATTGACCAGGAGAACGCGTTCTCTGGATATATGGCACACAGGGCGCCATAATTTGTTCTACTGGGCTGACTGTTGATAAGCCAGCCAGACCAGCATACTCAAACTTGCTGAGTAATAGTCTTCCTTCGTGGTGATTTGCGGGGGCGTTAAACTCATCCCCATCGTTAAATCACGTACTGCTAGCAGACCCCCGGCCATCATATAAGGGGCTTTTTCGTTATTTACCACATTCACCCAGGCAGGGGTTTCCAGACGGTTGAACTGACTGAACCAGTTACGCCACGGCTGGAGTAGGGGAGAATTTTTATCATACCAGTGGAGATAGAGCGGGATACGAATGGCATCGTAACTCATACGCGGTGGCCAGTTTTTCGCGGGTGACAGCTGTCCATCTGCCCGTAAAGCTACCCAGTCAGTCGGTAAATTCGCCACACCATGCCCCATATGGCTTAACAGTGTCTGGCTATCTTTCACCAGCGTCTGCCAGACCTGTAAATGACTGCGTTTTGCAAAGGCATTCCAGGCTGGGAAAATGAAATAGGATGGGTTAAGAACAACCTCACTGTTGTGGTTGAATCCGTCTTTGCCCGGGAGCATCACCTTATAGCCTGCATAATCGATAACCATAGTCGCTAATAAGGCTTTGGTTATTTCATCTGAGGCTTTGCCATATTGCTTATCTTGCCAGCGGGTTTCCGCTTTTAATAATGCCCAGGCAATCAGAGCATCACCATCAGTGGCATTGTTTTTATCGGGAATGGGATCGGCTGATGCTGGGTTATAGCGCCAGTAAAATAGGTGGCTATCTTTATTTTGCAGCGTGTGTTTAGTCCATTGCCATAACTTATCGAACGTTTCCCGGTCATTATTAGCGACGGCCATCAACATGGCAAAGCCCTGCCCCTCTGTATGTGAGACGTTATTATTGGCAGTATCAATAATACGTCCATCAGGCATTAAAAATCGGGCCTTATAGACATCCCAAGCCGGGCTGGCTTGGGTAAATGCAGAGAAAAAGAGAGTCATCATCAGGACCAGTTTAGTCCAGAATGGGGTTCGCATAGTCAGGCTCATTGTGGATTATGATAGCGGAATTGAATCTCAGATAATGAAAGTGCGCTATCACGCGTGACGATAACGTGAGCTTCTCCCCCTTGCTGCTGCAACCAGCGCGTATAAACGCCTTCCAGAATTGTGCTGAATGCATTACACCAGCGATTCAGACGTTCTTCGTCCTGGGAATGGCTGACAGGCAGAGCCTGGTGATGCAGAAGTAACGCGGTATCTGTGGCAGTAATATCAATACAGCCCCAGCCAAAATGACTTAAATGCTGGTTAATATTATTTTCTAGCTCGGCAACAGTTTCTGATGTCTTTAGCGGATAGCGTTCGGCTAACTTATCGCCCATTTGCAATAAGAAAGGGCGACTTTGTTGCTCACCCGCATTGTCAGCCATGGCATCAATCATAATCGTCAACAGATCAAACCAGCCCGGTGGTGTTTGCTGGCGCTGAATCCATGCCAGTAATGCACTATTATCAATATTTAATGTCATTAATTTCTTCCCAGCATATAACGGAAATAAACACCCGCAGTGCTCTCGTTATAGCTACCAAAGGTGTCATAGCCAACTTCACCGCCGATTGTCATATCTTTATTGAGGTTATAATCCAACCCTGCTTTCATTGAGTATCCCATACCGTTTTGTGTGGCGCCATTATAGCGAGATTCTTTGGCGAAACCGTTTTCTACCGCACCTTCCAGCGTCTGCTGCCAGATTTTATTGGTCGGGAAATAATCGCTACCATCCTGGCTATAAGATTGATAACCCAGAGAACCGCCTAATTTTGCTTTCCAGTTATTAAAGGACTGACTGTACTCCACTGGAAACGCAATACTGATATAGTTTTGAGGACTGAAATAACCACCCTGACCAAAGGTAAAGTAGCTCAGATCTTTGGAATAATTCATCCAGCTTAAGCTTAACCCGGTTTGTAACTGGCGATAATTATCATGGTATGGACGTAGATAAACTCCAGCACCGGCATTCATACTGGTATTGCTGGCAACGTTCTCACCCGTGTAGCTGTAGCCACCGCCACCCGCATAGAAACCGGCATCTCCGTCATCATAGCTGAGTTGCAGACTTCCCCCGTTCTTGGTGACACGCCCCCAGGTTTTACCGGAATAACTATCTTCCAGGCCGACATAGGATAACAGGCTGTCTTTCACTGCCCGCCGTTCAGCGGTGAGGATCAGTGACAGGTAATCGGTCAGTTTTGGTGACCATCTTATTCCACCGACAACAGTGTTGAGATCTTGTCCTAATGGTGTCGTACCAATATCTGCCCGATAATTATCACCTGTTAATGCCATGCTCAACTCTACGCCACTGGCATTTTTTGAGTCGGTTGACGCATCCCCTGGCTGATTAACATTGGGCTTAAGGTTTGAGGCTTCCAGATATTGGGCGACTCTTCCTTCATCATAACCGAGGAGACTTCTCAGACTGTCTAAACCATCTGCGCTGGCCAGATTAAAGTCTTTGTTATCTAAGGGAGCCATTTCGGATAAGGCTTTCGCCCCAGGATTCGCAGCAAAATATTCTGCTCGCTGCACATCTGTCATGGTTGCGAGTCTTGTTGCGATATCTTTCTGTTCATTCTTAAAGGTGGTTAACAAGTTCGATGCTGCATTGGACAGTGGATTGGAACCATAACGACGCCAGGCATCACCCGCCGCATTACCCGTATTGAGTACCACGGGAGTCGCAGTAAATTCAAAGCGTGACTCACCAAATGGAACTGCGGACCAGCTGATTGGCGCTCTTGCTTCGGTTAGTTTGCTGGTACCAGACTCACCATCACGCCCACGAACATTGATACCACCTTGCATCCACATACCGGTCGTCTGGTCGAGTTCTCTCATCATATCATCGACTTGGCGTAGCATACGGTTCTGAGCGGTATCCTGTGGCAGGTCAGTACGCATAATACCCGGTAATACCGTGCCGGGATCCGCAGCCTTCTGTGAGACTTGCCACGGCAGTGCGTGGGTTGCCGGCATACTGCTACCAGGACTATTGCCGATAAACGGATTATCTGCCAGCAGTAAGCCGCCTGCCATTGGCGTTGCATCACGCCCATCCAGTTGCATACCGAGCAATCTGCCACGCGCACTGCGCAGATAGGTCAGTGCTTGCTGATGGTTGCCAGAAGCCTCTGCCAGTCTTGCCAATAAGAACAGACGTTCTGGTGACTGATTAGCCTGTAAACCTGTCGCCAGTTGTTTGGCTCTTTCAATATCACTTTCAGCTAATGCGACGTTTATCGCACCAACACGCGCCTCTTGATTAGCGGTATCACGGGTCATCAGGTAGTCATAGACCACACCCGCTTCTTTATTCATTTTTCCGGACTGATAAAGTCGTGCCATGGCAAACATCAAGTCGGTATTTTGCGGATCACTTTGCAGGGCATGGATCAGCTTGTCATAAGCTGCAGCATAGTTACCCTGTTCACGTAGGGTATCGACTTCATTGACAATATAGCCGTTACGGACATTGGCCAGTTGTGTTGGCGTACTACGAGCCTGTAATGCAGGATCAGAAACAAAACGCTGGGCCTCGCTGGTGAGACCGGCCTCATTAAGGACGGCTATCTGATCAGCATAATCACCAGCATTACCCTGTACACCTTGTTGCATATTACCGCGTACCACCGCGACAGCACCGTTCAGATCGCCACTCTTGGCTAACAATCTAGCCAGCTTACCTGCATCAACCGGGCTTTGCGGTGAACGAGAGGCCAGTGCTTTCAAGGTATTAGCAGCAGCCACGGCATTCCCCTGTGCAAGGTAATTTTCTGCAGTCGCGATATTCAGGTTGTAGTTAACGCGTTGTGAAAGCTCACGCATTTGCGCACTTTGTGCCGCAGCAGGAATTCGTGAGAGCAGGCCCTGTGCTTGTGGCCAGGAGCCATTTTCACTGGCAAATAGCGCAGCGGCATATAACGAATTGCTCTCTGCGCCGACACGAGATGCAGGCTGCATAATGGTCGCGGCTTCACCATCGTAGCCTGTTTTTTGTAATAAGCGGGCGAGACTCAAACGCATCCAGGGATCGTTAGGATAACGTGCGACGCCTTGACGTAAAGTAGCAATGGCATCCGTGGTATTCCCCGCCGCGGCCAGTCGTTCAGCTTGCTGACGAATAGGATCACTCGGTAATCCGGTTACAACCCGTGGTTGTAGTCTGGCTTGCAGTGTCGCGGGTAGGGTGCGTAATACGGTTTCTGCTTCGGTACTTTTATTTTGCTCTTTAAGTACGTAATACAAGTTCTCACGTGCCTGGGCATTTTGTGGCTGAAGATTGACAATCTCGCGAAGCGTCTGCTCGGCTTGCGGGTAATCTTTACTCTGGCGTAATACATCGGCACGAAACAGTTTTGCAGAGATGGCTTGTTCTCCCCCTGCTTGCGCCAGAGGAGCAGACAGTGCCAGCGCCTGGCTGACATTACCCGCTTTGAAAGCTTGCTGAGCCTGCGATAACTGACCAAAGAATGCTGCATCATCAGCTTGTTTCTTACGTTCAGCAGAGGCCTCACCACCCAGACTCGCTGAACGGCTTAAATATTGTGAAGCGGCCTGATAGTCACCACTGCGCTGGGCGAGGTAGCCCATACCTGCCAGGGCATCGGCATCTTCTGGGTTACTCTGAAGTACTTGTTCAAACTGGCGCTGTGCCTGGGTATTATCCCCGCTATTCAGGGCATTAAAGCCTTCCGTCTTGGCCGCATCTCCCAGAGTATTACGGTAATGCGCTTGCACCTCTTTATCTTGTGGATGGCGTTGGATAAAGGTCTCATAAGACTGAGTATCACTGGTGGTTGGAGCCAGCCAGAGCAGGGCCTGACGCAGGCTATCATCAGCCTCTTTATTGCCGCTTGCTGTCTGTTCTAACAAGCTAATACCATCGCGCCGGGTTCCTTCGCGCCAGGTCAGCATTTTACCGAGAGCGACACGGGCTGATATATCCCCTGGATTCTGGGCAGTAAAACGTTGTAACTCCGCCACAGCCTGCGGATAGCTGGCGTTATCGCTCCCCTTAGTGAGGTAATATTCTGCCGCCAGACCTGGGGGAGGAGTATCGCCACTAAACAGAGTATGCCAGGTTGCCATCGCGGCAGGAATATTCCCGCTACGTGCTTGCTGTCGAGCTAGCGCGAGCGATCCGGGCGGAACTTGCTCGAGCTGTTTGGCGTTATCGAGTGCCTGTAGCAGTGGACTATTGGGGTCTGTTTTCGCCAGGCGTGTACGCCATTGACTTGCTTCCTGCAAATTACCGTTTTGCTGTGCCCAGAGCGACATTAAATAGAGCGCCTGAGTATTATTCGGATCGACCATTAAGACTTTATTTAATGACTCATTAGCCCGGTCATTATGTGCCTTTTCATGCCAGTAATTTGCCTGATCAAACAGCGCCTTCAGCGCAGCATCGTTCTGTGATGTTTGTGCTGCGGTACTAAAACTCATCATCCCGGAGATAAGGATTGCCGACGTTATGGTTATTTTTTTCATTTATTATTCTCCTGCCCCAGACGCTCACGTGCACGTTTTTTCAACCCGGCATACATAAATGAGCCGAAAATGATGCTGAACAAGAGCGCTGAAAATGCCAGTAATACCGCGTGCTGATTGGCATACCAGACAATCATCATATGACCTGGCATTTGTCCACTTGGATATTGCCCTCCGACGCGAAAACTGCGCACACTATTCTCATCGGTAATAATCGCGGCATCACCACGAATACCGGCGTTAATTTTTGCTGAGTTTAAATCGACAGGCAGACGTGACAGCTGATCGTCATTGCTACCTATTACCAGGACGACCAGACGATCACTGTTCCATTGAGAGGGAAAACTGATAAATCCACGCCAGTCAGCATTTGATGAGAAATAGCGGTCAGCTTCGATATTGTCAGCACTCCAGTCTCCTCCCAGCCAGCGCAAGGTTTTTTGCCACAGTGAGGGCTTGTTCGCCATCAGGCTATTATCCCGGATCCCGAATGGCGAGCGGTTAAGCAGAGTCTGGTTAAATAAAGACTGGGTCATATTACTGACAGCCAGTACATCACGGTTACGTAGCATTTCAAGGCCTGAACCCCCTGCGGGAATACCGAACATCACGCGGTTATTGGCCAATGCTGTGCCGGTCGCATTACCTGAGCGTGCCACCATATCAAGCAGAGTCGTTATCTGAGTCTCGGTTGGACTATCTGGTAGCAGTAATACGGTTTGTGAGAAGTCAGCCAGACGCGTGAAAGGGAACGACGCTCCGACAAAAAACGACAAGTTAGGTAATAAGGCGAAATGACGTGTATGACTTAAGTCTATCGTCGAGGAGTCGTCAATTCGGCTTTTAATATTATTATTCAGCAGCACGCTACAAGGCGCATCTTCTTGTGGGGTGATATGAAAATAGAGCGACAGCTGGTTATCACCATAAATCTGGTAGGGTTCAATTGCGATATCAGCTTGTTCCTGGCGCGCATCGCCGCCCATTTTACGCCATAGGGTTTCCAGTGCTCCTTGCTTATTGACCGGAAGATTACGTAAAAAGGTATTATTCATCGTAAGGCTGAGCCAGGAGTGGCTTTCATCGATCCAGTCTTCGGCTGGAAAGCGATAATTGATATGCATAGGAATACTTCCGCCATCCCATAAAAACAGGTCTGGGGCAGCGCGGAAGGCAATATTAAGCGGTTCATGCCAGATACCAGTGGTAGTCAGCGTTTGATCTTTGCGTAAGAGTTCGGACAATTTTACCGGGCGCTCGGTTGGGATCCAGCGTGGTGCGTCATAGGGTTGACTGACTGGAATGGCTTTGGTTTCGACCTTTATACTGGCGGTTTGTGGTTCGAACTTATCCTGTGTCAGACGCCAGGCAGCCATACGAAGAGCGGTTTCATCCTTCCCGACTACCAGTAACAATTTATAAACTGGATTAATTGGGTTATCGATATATTGCAGCAACGGCTCGTCACTTTCCGGTAAGGTAACACCGCCAATCGTTTCGCCTGGATGGCCTATCAGAATGCCATTTTTTTCTGGTAATACGTTGTACTTCGTATCGAAGTTGATACCACGATAATCGGCCTCAATCCCTAACCATGAGGCTAGCAAGGCTGCTGCACTGACGGCACCACTGCTGACTTTTTCCGGAAATGAAAATGACACGGTAGAGGCTGACATCTGCATACTGTCAAAGAATGGCCGCGGGAAATTAATCAGTTCATTACCGATATTTAACTGCTGCCCTTCAAGCTCAAAATGAGAGTCTGGCAGAATGGTGACACGGTACTCTCCATCAGTATCACGTCGACATTGCAGCGCATTCGCATCGCTAATTTTAAAACTCAGATTATTTACAGAGACCAGTAAGGCAGCTGGAACATCAAGCTGAAAACGGGAAGTATCGCTATCAGCGGCACCCAGCGGTACCGATCCCAAAGGCTGACCATTCAGCATTAATTGCAGGGTCGTATTCTGCTCCGCCATAGCCGGAGAGACATTTAAATTAAGAATTAGCCGTGCGCTAGTAATCACCTGATCAAGGGGCAGCGTAAAGGTTATCCCTCCTTGTAGCTGACCTCCGCCCATCACTACACCTGTAGGTTGTCCCATCTGTGCCACCCTAAGATTACTGACTAACGCGGGTGTCAGCGTTGGAGGAGCTACTGCTGCTACGGGTGCTGGCAGATTAAAGGGTAGTAAGGCATCTATGGTGGTTTCTTCCCCATAGAGTGGTGAGGTAAAGAACACACCTGCAAGCAGGGCCGTCGATATCAGTTGCTTCATGCATTGCCATCCTGTTCAGCCTGAGCGCGAAGACGACGATTTTCACGGCGTGACTTCCACGTCAGCCAGAACAAGTCAAAGACACATTGGATAATCATCATCATCGAGCGCAACGGATTATCTTGTGGTTTAGGCGGATGGATCCAGGCATCGGCACGGGCCAGCACGACACGAACTAGCTCACGGCGGCGTGACAACGGAATATCTTCAAACATCAGTCTGATTGAGTGCTCATCTGTAGCTATCACTGTTACCGGAATACTGATACCACCAGATTCCAGCAGCAATTCAACTTCTTCAATCGTATCGTTCAGATGTCTGTCATCAGGTGGTGTGATTTGGCAACCACCCATAGATAAGTCAATAGACTGACTGCGTGAAGAGATACCACTGGCATAGTGGATAATGACCGGAATAGTGGCATCAATGCGTATACTTTTACGTGTCTGTCGGGTTTCACGGGCTACCGCTATCGCGCCAAGCAGGAATATCAGACTGTAGACTCCCCAGCCGACGTTCAAGGCCATGACTTTCGGGTCAACACTGTAATAGTCATAGGCAAAGGCTCGGACAATACCTGCAATAATCCCTGCTACCAGCAGCAGTGCAACAATAAGATGAGGTCGTACTACGCTGAAATCAAAATACCCGACATTCAGTAAGCCGCCTTTATCGGTCACATTAAACTTGCCGCGTTTTGGGAACAGCATAGTGACGGCGGTAGGCATAAGAATATGGAATGCCAGTACCAAGTCGTATATCTCACCCCAGAAACTATAACGATAGCGACCGTTTAAGCGTGAAGTAACATAGATAGCGACGAATAAATGCGGCAAGGCATAGGCAAAAACCAGACCCGCGGAAGAATAAATAATATTGAGGTTAAACAGTAAATACGCCAGTGGAGCCACCAGGAAGATGATGCGTGGCAAAGCGAACTGATAATAGAGCATGGCACTTAAATAACATAACCGCTGCGGAAGTGTCAGACCTCGTCCAAATAGTGGGTTATCAAGACGGAAAATCTGTGTCATACCCCTGGCCCAACGGGTTCGCTGAATCACATGGAGAACCAGACGTTCAGTTGCCAGGCCGGCTGCTAGTGGAATACCGAGGAATGAGGTATTCCAGCCACGGCGCTGTATCTTCAGTGCGGTGTGTGAGTCTTCGGTGACTGTTTCAACAGCAAATCCGCCAATCTCTTCCAAAGCAGTACGACGAATAACGGCACAGGAACCACAGAAAAAAGCCGCATTCCAGTAATCGTTACCTTGCTGAAGTGGGCCGTAGAACAGTGCCCCTTCATTGGGAATATTGCGCCCACCAGACAGGTTACGTTCAAAGGGGTCGGGTGAGTAAAAATAGTGAGGTGTTTGTACCAGAGCCAGTTTCGGATCGGTAAGGAACCCCCCGACAGTCGCTTGTAAAAAGATGCGAGTGGCGACGTGGTCACAGTCAAAGATACAAAGCAATTCACCATTCGTCACTTTCATCGCATGGTTTAAATTACCTGCTTTGGCATGAGAATGTTCACTACGCGTAATATAACCCACCCCGACATCAGAGGCGAAAACAGCAAATTCTCGTCGCTTGCCATCATCAAGTATATAGATATTGATTTTATCTGCCGGATAGTCAATGCATTGTGCTGCCAGTACGGTGTCGCGGACTACATCCAATGATTCATTGTAGGTTGGAATGTAGACATCGACCGTTGGCCATTTCGATATATCTTCCGGAAGAGGGACGATTTCACGCTGGAGAGGCCAGAGACTCTGTAAATAGCCGAGAATTAACATCACCCAGACGTAAACTTCGGCACAAAACAGTGCCATACCCAGAATGGTTTCAATTTCTGAGTTGAATTGCAGCGTTTGTGTCAGACGAAAGTACATATAGCGGGTGGACATCAAAAATGACATCACCACCATAATCACCGAAATATTGCGTTTTTTACTCCAGCCCATTAAGAAAAGCAGACCGATACTGATCAAGCCAAACATATACTGCTTTTGGCTATCCATTGGCGTGATAATCACCAATAAGGCGACAGGAATAATGGCCAATGCCATGAGAACGTAAAGCATCTTTTTCATAAGTTGGGCCGAATTAGATTAAGTTCCCGACATCCGCGGAACAGAGTGAACGGTGCCGTCGCCGACCTGGACACCCAGGATCCCGACTACTTTTTTAGCAATAAGCTCAATATCAAAAGCAGCAGCAGATACTGGATTAAAATCGAAGATAGATTGTTGTAGAGCATTTGCTTCAACGACGCTTTCATCACGATGCACCATGCCCAATAGCTGTGAGCCAAGACGCTGCTCGACAAAACCAGCCACATCACGGCTCACCTGACGGCGATTATCACTTTGGTTCAAAATAAAGAAATGGCCCGCTTTTTTATTTAACACATCTCCCGTCAACCGTTGATTCTCAATATAGGGCAACATTGAGAGTGATGCGGTATCGGCTTGAAGTACTACAAGGTGTAGATCGGCAATCGGTGATATTGCTTTCAGCGCAGGGGACGGTCCAGGAGGACAATCTACGATAATGATCAGTCCCGGATAGTTCAGTAGCGTATTGATGCCTCGGCTCAGGAATTGTTTATCCTGAGTCAGGCTATCGGTAAATAACTGACTCTGTATTTCAGTAGCTTCACCGTAAGGCAGCATAAATAGATTGCTTCCTACCGTCAGGACAGACTGGCTCCAGTCAGAAAATTCAGTCGCTTTAGCGACAAAACCACGCGTTTCAGAAAGCGGTACACCAAAATGTAAACGGAGCGCATTTTGCACATCAAAATCAAGCGCCAGAACTTTATAGCCTGCGCGTGCGAGAGTATGAGCAAGGTTCGCGGTCAGAGTGGTTTTTCCGACCCCTCCTTTAGGAGAACAAACGCATATTAACGGCATGTAGCGATTCTTTTTAACAGTGATTGCAGAGAAGCCTCTTTTTCCGCTACTGGAGTGTCCTCAACGGGAGCGGTAAAGAGATGCGAAAAATTAGTCGGTGACTGAGTTGCTGGTTGAGCCTGAGCCTGGATATCAGGCTGCGGCTGATATTGTGGCTGTGTCTCAACAACAGGTTGTGGCTGAAGTTGCGGCTGTGCCTGAACAGCAGGCTGCGGCTGATATTGTGGCTGTGTCTGAACAGCAGGCTGCGGCTGATATTGTGGCTGTGTCTGAACAGCAGGCTGCGGCTGATATTGTGGCTGTGCCTGAACAGCAGGTTGCGGCTGATATTGTGGCTGCGTCTCAACAACAGGTTGTGGCTGAAGTTGCGGCTGTGCCTGAACAGCAGGCTGCGGCTGATATTGTGGCTGTGTCTGAACAGCAGGCTGCGGCTGATATTGTGGCTGTGCCTGAGTATCCAGAAGGAGTGAAGAGGGGGACTGAATTTCGGTCTGAAACGCTTCAGGACGATTAAGCTGCATGCCCACATCTTTGAGTAATGACGTTGCACTAGCTGTAGAGTGAGCACTTGTTGTCAACGGCGATAAATGAACAGGATCCGGAGCCTTGTTTGTTAACGGCGTATTGAGGGTCTGAGAGGTCAAGTCAGGAGATGTCTGGCTAGCCAACGGAGCATTGTTGTTAGCTAACTGCTGTACAATAGACCACTGCCCATGATTCACTTCTTTATTTTGTTTCGTAAAATCAACAAATCGTATTGATTTCATACGTGTTTTTTCGCGAAATTTTTGCAGGTCTTCATACTGATCCATACTTGTTCTCACATTGTTCAAAAGTGTTATACCCGTCTTCAAGTTGCCAGGGTGTTGCATGCGCTCAGTTCGTCGAATCACATAGCTCGTCTATGCTCATCGCCGATCGAAGCTCTGCGCCTACAAGCAACTCGAATTATTTAGGGCATATATCAACAAGTCATATACCAATAAAGCTGTGAGCTACAATGATCTTAGTATTAACTTCATGATAAGTCTGACTTTTATGACTGAATCAGGAAGATGGAATTACTCTACTATATATTATATGTAAAATATTCCCAGGGTGAATAATATTATTTTTCAAATGGAAAGGCTATGATTCAAAAAAAAATTAAGCTTTTTTAGATCATATCTAATCAGAACATGGACATGACTTTCCTTCATCACGTTCAGGCTGCTGTTGAGCGTGGATATACCCGTCATACTTCAAGTTGCCAGGGGTATTGCTGCAGCGAGGGCGGCTGAATCACATAGTGTGTCTATACTCATCGACGGGCTGAACTTTGCGCCTATAAGCAACTCGAATTATTTAGGTATAGATTCTATTATTCGCTCAGTTTAATGGGCAATACACACAAATAAACTAAGGTTTAAAAAATACATTTACCGTTTAAACTTGCTTGTATCTTGCCTATCCTGCACTGCTTAATGCATCCCGCTATGTGTTAATACACAATATAACTAAAATTTCTGATTTTTTATAAAATTAAAGACATTTTTATACATAGAACTCTTACATTTTTTACGTCAGAAAAGTATTGGAATTTATGTTCTGTCAGAACATATATAGTTAGTGGCAGTAATAAATTATTTATTGTTAAATAATATTTAAAATACAAGGGATAAGCTTTTCTGAAAATTATTTTTCTGACTCATTGAATCAACTTAAAATTATTATCATTTTTTGAATATAACCGAAATAATTCAAACCATTTGAGCATCTCCTTAGTTCAGTCTGCTGAATAACATAGTTTTCTCATGCTCACCAACTTGCTAAATTTTGTCCCTGTAAGTCACTTGAGACATTTTGAGTGTCTGACAGTTTTTTGTGTTTCACGCATGTTGAATTAATAATTTATTCCGTTTTTTGATCTTTTATATTTGAATTTTATTGGTTTTTTTATTTAAAATCGTGATTTCTGTCTCTTTTATTAATTTATTTAACATTGTTCGTGATAAATATCACATTAATGGAATAATATATTCCATATTGTTACAAAATGTACACGGCAATGGATATTTTGATGAAAATTAATCTTAACCAGATGGTAACCGAGAGTCGTAACCCTGCAAGTGAGCTGATAGATACTCTGTCAACATTAGCGATGCTCACCATCATCAATGATGAAGATCAAAAGGTTCCATTGGCCGTCAAAGCAACCCTGCCACAAATTGCCGATTTAGTAGATAAAGTTGCTGCTGCTTTTTCTCAAGGTGGAAGACTTATCTATAGTGGTGCTGGTACTTCTGGTCGGTTAGGTATTCTTGATGCAAGTGAGTGCCCGCCAACTTATGGTACGCCCCAAGAACAAGTGATTGGATTAATTGCTGGTGGACATAAGGCTATCTTGAGTGCGGTTGAAAATGCAGAAGATAGCAGGGAAATGGGTGAACAAGATCTTCGCGATATTCATTTCAATAATAAAGATATTTTAGTCGGTATCGCAGCTAGCGGACGCACGCCCTATGTCCTCGGGGCGATAGCTTATGCTAAAAGTCTGGGTGCTTTGGTTGCAGCAATTTCCTGTAATCCAGGGAGTGAAATTGGGCTGGCCGCAGATATCGCTATTGAACCGGTAGTCGGGCCGGAAGTGGTGACGGGATCATCTCGAATGAAAGCTGGAACCGCCCAGAAGCTGGTACTCAATATGATAACCACGGGAGCAATGATTCGTAGTGGGAAAGTGTATGGCAATTTGATGGTCGATGTTGAGGCAACCAACGCTAAGTTATTACAGCGCCAAGTCAATATTGTTGTTGAGGCTACAGGGTGCAGGTATGAAGAAGCGGAAATAGCGCTCAATGACTGCCAGCGGCATTGTAAAACGGCAATTTTAATGGTGTTAAGTGGTTTGCCTGCCAATGAGGCCAGCGCATTACTGACCGAACATCGAGGATTTATTCGCAATGCACTGCAGGGGATAAATAGATAATCATGGCAAAAATTACCGACTCGATGATTGAACAAATTCTGCATCTTACGGGAGGCCGCAACAATATTTTGGTATGCGGTAACTGTATGACTCGTTTACGACTAACGTTAAAAGACAGAGACTTGGTTCAGAATGATGAGTTAAAAAAAATCCCCGGTGTTATGGGGGTAGTCAATGGTGATACTCAGCTACAAATTATTCTTGGTCCAGGTAAGGCACAAACTGCAAGCGATATGATGAATGGGTTACTGAAATCTGGTGCTGAAACAGACCCTTCATCAGCGGATGATGCAGATTTACGTATGCTTGCCAGTCAGAATAAAAAACAGATGAAGGCAAAACAGAATAGTGCTGTGCATAACTTTCTGACTAAATTTGCCACTATTTTTACGCCCCTTATTCCCGGATTTATTGCCGCAGGTTTATTACTGGGGATAGCGACATTATTACAGCAAACTCTCATTGTTGAAGGTGTGACACCTGCTGCCTGGCTGACTCAGCTCATAGCCTATATGAAGGTGTTCAGTATTGGACTGTTTACCTTCTTAAGTATTTTAATTGGTTTTAATACCCAGAAAGCTTTTGGTGGAACTGGTGTTAACGGAGCAATTATCGCTTCGCTGTTTATTTTGCGTTATGTCCCGGAAGGAACCGTCGGTTATTACGGCGGTATGGAAACCTTCTTTGGGTTAGCCATAGATCCACGCGGTAATATTATCGGTGTATTACTGGCCTGTATGCTGGGTGCATGGGTTGAGCGTCAGGTCCGACGGGTTATTCCTGATAACCTGGATATGATTCTGACTTCAACTATTTCGCTGTTGATTACGGGTGCTATTACCTTTGTCGCTATTATGCCGATTGGCGTGGAATTATTTAAAGGAATGTCATGGCTGTTTATGCATCTGAACGGAAATCCGTTTGGTACTGCGATTCTGGCTGGGTTATTCCTGATTGCCGTAGTATTCGGTATTCATCAGGGCTTTGTACCGGTTTATTTTGCACTGATGGATGTTCAGGGCTTTAACTCTTTGTTTCCAATTCTGGCAATGGCTGGGGCGGGGCAGGTGGGGGCTGCGCTGGCGTTATTTGCCCGCTCGTCACGTGGGTCAGTACTACGGACACAAATTAAAGGCGCCATCATCCCTGGATTTCTGGGTATTGGTGAGCCACTGATTTACGGTGTAACGCTTCCACGACTTAAGCCATTTGTGACGGCTTGTCTGGGCGGTGCAGCGGGTGGGTTCTTTATTGGTCTGGTTGCCTGGCTCGGTTTGCCGGTGGGGTTAAATACCGTATTTGGCCCATCAGGCTTGGTGGCTATTCCATTGATGACGTCAAATCAGGGAATTTTTGCCGGTATGGCGGTTTACACTGCCGGTATTATTATTTCCTGGCTGGCAGGTTTTGTGTTGACCTGGTTCTTTGGCAGTAAAAATGTTGATTTAAGCTAGCAGTGAGTGCGTCACCTGCTCAGTAATCCAGAGCAGGTGACGTGTTTTACTAGGCGCGTACTTTTAATGCCACTAATACTGCCGTTAGCAGCATCAGAGTGGCGGATAATATCAGTGGTGCAAGCAATCCAAGACTGTCCAGCGCCAGGCCGCCGATAGCCGCCCCACAGGTATTGGCTAACTGAATAACAGCGACCTGAATAGAACCGGCTTTTTCAGCCTGATCAGACAGGGAGCGGGTTATCCATGTTGACCAGCCGACCGGAATAATCGCAAAAGAGAATCCCCAGATAATGGCAACAACGCTGGCTACACGTTGATCGCTTCCCCATAAAATTAAGGATAAGGCGCTTAGCGCGATAATAAAGGGTGCCAGCGTTAACATGTATTTTAACGAGCGTTTTAAAAAGATAGAGGAGAGTGACGTCCCCACAAAACTGGCGATACCGAAGCTTAACAGGACTAATGTCAGACCACCCACATCGAACCCAGCAAGGGTCATATAAACCGGGCGAATATAGGTAAAGAAGGCAAACTGTCCGGCAAAGGCCATAAAGATTGCCAGCATACCGGCTATCACTCCCGGACGTTTGAGCAGGCCAAACATATTTTGCTTCTGCTGTTCACTGGTGCCAGGGAGCGAGGGCAGAACCCGCCAAATCCAGATGATACACACTATCCCCATCAATGCTGCGCCATTAAAGACATTACGCCAGCCGATGATACTACCCAAAAAACTACCCAGTGGAGCCGCTATTACCAGTGCGATAGAGACGGCACCAAAAATGACCGAAAGTGCTTTCGGAACCGTACGTGTAGGAACCAGGCGTAGGGTGAGAGAAGCCGACATCGCCCAGAATCCACCGAGAGCAAGACCAAGGCAGGCACGGCCTAGCAGTAGCAGCATGAAGTTATTAGAGAATGATACGAGTACACAGGAAAGAGTGAGTAGTACGGCAAACAGTAACACGACATGACGTCGGTCACGGGTGCCGATGATATGTGTCACAAACAGACTACTAAACATGGCAACAAATGCGGTGACAGTCACGGTTTGACCCGCGAGACCTTCAGAGATGCCCAAATCGATAGCCATAGGAGTCAACAGACTGACTGGCAGAAATTCAATGGTTATCAGGCAGGCTACGCAAAAGGCAATAGCGAAAACGGCTGACCAGTTTGGTCGGGTAACGGCATCATTTATGGGGATGTTATGGGATGCATTATCCATCTTTTATATCCTGATCTGCGGGTTTAGGAAACCGAGCAGTCTATCACCACCACCAAAAGCGGTTTAACTTTTTTTAGTGCTTTACAGTATCCGCCGCTGACTGACAGCGCGATTTTCGTATATCTGTAAAAAATGGTTTTAAGAGTGGTTTTTTTCCAAGGCAGTAAGACTTACCCCACTCAAAATGAGCTAACTGAGTATTAAAGTTTTCTGGGGCGCCGCCGATGATCCTGCATCTTTCTCGGGGAATCAAAGGTCATGTTAAACCGTATGAAAATTGCTAAAAAAATACTGATAGTACTTGGGTTGTTTGGTCTGCTACAGATAGCCTGTGGTGGGTTGTTCTTTAATGCCTTGAAACAAGAGAAAGATAATCTCCATGTACTGAAAACGCTTCGGGAGAAGCAAGAATCCCTGAATGATAGCTGGATAGCCTTATTGAGTACTCGCAATACCTTAAATCGGGCCGGTTCTAGCTATGTTATGTTGCAGAGTCAGATGGATAACAGCATGGCTAACAGTAAAGCTGCTGACGATCTGACGTCGATGGCAGCCACTTCCTTGAGTGTAGCGGAGAAGGAATGGGGAGAGTATGAATCCACCCTTACGTCTCAGGATAATGAAGCAGACAGTCAGTTAATCAGACAAAAATATAATGCGTTTCATGGTGCGCTGAGTGACCTGATTAAAATGTTAAAAGCAGGGGATCTTAAAAGTTTCTACGATCAATCGACTCAAAGCTATCAAGATGAGTTCCAGAAACAGTTTGATTCATATACTAAAAAACATGCCGAGCAATACCAGGTTGCTATTGATAAGAGTGAAGGTTCCTACCAAATGGCGATTGCTGTTCTGATGGGGGTACTGATCGGATCAATCGTACTGATTCTGTTTGTTTGGGTAGGTATTCGTACTACTCTGGTAGCTCCTCTCAATTATCTTATTGAAAGTATTCGTCATATCGCGAGTGGCGACTTGATGCGTAAAATTAATATTCATGGCACAAATGAAATGGGGCAGCTGGCTGACAGTCTGCGCCATATGCAAAGTGAACTGGCGCGTACTGTCGGTGATGTGCGTAACAGTGCAAACTCTATCTACAGTGGAGCCAGTGAGATTTCTATTGGCAATAATGACCTCTCTTCTCGTACTGAACAGCAGGCAGCTTCTCTGGAAGAAACTGCAGCCAGTATGGAGCAGTTGACCGCAACGGTTAAGCAAAATGCGGAAAATGCGCGTCAGGCAAGCCAGCTGGCACTCAGTGCTTCTGATACTGCTCGTCGTGGTGGGAAAGTTGTCGATAACGTGGTGCAAACCATGAGCGAAATTGCCGGAAGCTCTCAGAAGATTGCTGATATTACCAGTGTAATTGATGGTATTGCATTCCAGACGAATATCCTGGCGTTGAACGCAGCGGTAGAAGCTGCGCGTGCAGGCGAACAGGGCCGTGGTTTTGCTGTTGTAGCGGGAGAAGTCCGTAATCTGGCACAGCGTAGTGCTCAGGCAGCAAAAGAGATTAAACTGCTGATTGAAGACTCTGTCAGCCGGGTTGATACCGGTTCTACTCTGGTTGAAAGTGCCGGAGAAACGATGGGCGAAATCGTTAATGCAGTGACCCGAGTAACTGACATTATGGGGGAAATTGCTTCAGCTTCCGATGAGCAAAGTCGTGGAATTGACCAGGTGGGCCTGGCCGTGGCCGAGATGGATCGTGTCACACAGCAAAACGCCGCTCTGGTAGAAGAATCTGCGGCAGCGGCAGCAGCCTTGGAAGAACAAGCCAGCCATCTGACACAAGCCGTATCAGTATTCCGTATTGTGGCAGAACAGCAACCTGGACAGCGTCAGGAAGTTGAAACTAGCGTTCCCGCTCGTACTCTGACCGCTGTGGTACGTAAAGCACCTGCTGAATCGGCATCAGACGATAACTGGGAAAAGTTCTGATTCAGTAACTGGATCTATACCCTAAATAATTCGAGTTGCCTGTAGGCGCCAAGTGAAGACAATCGATGAGCATAGATACACTATGTGATTCGGTTGTCTGAACGCTGGCAACACCCAGGCAACTTGAAGTATGACGGGTATATAGCAGAGATTATCCTCCCTGGAAGGGGAGGATAATCATTATTCAGCGGATGTCGGCCCCGTACGATTTTCCAGTTCGTTGAGACGTTGTTCCAGCAACGCGAGTTTTTCACGCGTACGCAACAAGACCTGAGTTTGTACATCAAACTCTTCCCGGCTGACCATATCAAGACGTGTTAATTGTGACTGGATAACCTGGCGTACTTTCTTTTCAACATCATCCCCTAAGTCACGTATTCCTTTCGGCATGGACTCATGAACCTGACGAGCGATCTGTTCAATTTTCTTTGGATCAATCATGGCGCTTTCCATTATCTGGGTAATAGGACTAATTGTAATGCCAGAATGGCAGGGTATAAACCAGAAATGTTATATGCGATTACGTTGCCGGGTAAAATTATTAGCGGTATAGTAAATATGCTTTATTCTCAGGGCGGGGTGAAAGTCCCCACCGGCGGTAAATCAGTAACTGAAATTACTGAAAGCCCGCGAGCGCTTCAGATAACCTCTGAAGGTCAGCAGATCCGGTGTAATTCCGGGGCCGACGGTTATAGTCCGGATGGGAGAGAGTAACGGTATCGTCAGGCCATGGCCTGTCCGCGTTATTTTTTTAGCTCCTAAGACTGCCCTGATTCTGGTAACCATATATTTAATGAGGTTTTATTACCATGAATCAGACGCTCCTTTCTGCATTTGGCACATCTTTAGAACGTGTCGAGCGTGCACTTGAATCCCTACGTGAAGGCCGCGGTGTTATGGTTCTCGATGATGAGAATCGTGAAAACGAAGGCGATATGATTTTCCCTGCAGAAACCATGACGGTTGAGCAAATGGCTCTGACTATTCGTCATGGCAGCGGCATTGTTTGCCTGTGTCTGACGGAAGAACGTCGTAAACAGCTTGACCTGCCTATGATGGTTGACAATAACACCAGCGCATTTGGTACTGGTTTTACCGTTACTATTGAAGCGGCAAGTGGCGTGACGACTGGCGTTTCGGCTGCTGATCGTATCACGACAATCCGGACTGCGATTGCAGATGATGCCAAACCTTCTGATCTGAACCGTCCCGGACATGTCTTCCCACTGCGCTCCCAGCCTGGTGGCGTGTTAACACGTGGCGGACATACTGAGGCGACTATTGACTTAGTCACCCTGGCCGGTTTCCGTCCTGCTGGCGTATTATGTGAATTAACCAATGACGATGGCTCCATGGCACATGCGCCAGAGTGCATCGACTTTGCCGAGAAACATAATATGGCCGTTGTGACTATCGAAGACCTGATTGAGTATCGTCAGTTGCATGAGCGTAAAGCAAGCTAAAATCCCGTTATGGATTTTGAGCTGTTTTAAGCGATTAAACCCGGTGAAGTGATACCGGGTTTTTTGCATCTGTTATTGGCATTATCGACCCCCCATCATCAAATTTTTAACTGTTTTCTTGCCGGATATAAACGATAGTAACGTGTCTGACATCAAAATTTCTGAATAACTACATCATGTTTATCCCGGTTATTTCTGCCGCAATTAGGCGTAATCTATAGGTAGAAAATAATTACTCTATTTAAGGACTCCATGATGACAAACCAACGTATGCCTGCGTTGTTTCTTGGACACGGCAGCCCAATGAACGTTCTGGAAGATAATCTGTATACCCGCTGCTGGCATCATTTAGGTGAGGTATTACCGCGTCCGAAAGCGATTGTTGTGGTCTCTGCACACTGGTTTACTCAGGGTACTGGTGTCACGGCAATGGAAAAGCCGAAAACAATTCATGATTTTGGTGGGTTTCCTCAGGCACTGTATGACACCCATTACCCCGCTCCTGGCTCCCCTGAACTCGCCCAGCGCTTAGTTGAACTCCTGGCTCCGGCCCCAGTGGCATTAGATAAAGAGGCATGGGGATTTGATCACGGCTCTTGGGGCGTATTGATCAAGATGTACCCTGATGCCGATATCCCGATGGTGCAGCTCAGTGTTGATAAAACTAAACCTGCAGCATGGCATTTTGAGCAAGGAAAAAAACTTGCCGCACTGCGCGATGAGGGGGTGATGATCGTTGCCAGTGGTAACGTGGTTCACAACTTGCGTATGGTACGCTGGCAAGGTGACAGCCAGCCTTACCCATGGGCAGAATCTTTTAACGATTATGTTAAAGAGAACCTGACCTGGCAGGGACCAGTGGCTGGACATCCGTTAGTGAACTACCTGTCCCATGAAGGTGGTTTGTTGTCGAATCCGACCCCGGATCACTATCTGCCGCTGCTCTACGTTCTTGGATCCTGGGACGGCAAAGAACCGGTAACACTCCCGGTCGATGGGATAGAGATGGGATCCCTGAGTATGCTGTCGGTACAGATAGGCTGAGCACAAAAAAGGGAAAACCAATGAGTTTTCCCTTTTTGCTATGTTCACTTATCGCGGGTGAACTCTATCTTATTCGACAAAGATATGTGGGTAGAAGCGAGATAAATCCTGAGTGATCAAAGCTTTATCTTCACGAATACCAATGCCTGCTGGTTGGTCGTTGATAAGCCAGCTACCGATCAGGGTGTAACTGTCACCGAACTTTGGTAGTTGGTAGAACTGCTGGACTATCATACCTTCTTCGCCGTAAGGCCCTTCCACTCGCGCAATTTCTTTACCGTTTTCAATGATCTTCACGTTAGCACCTTCACGTGAGAACAGAGGTTTAACGACGTATTTATCCATTAATGGATAATCGTCTTCGGCAAAGTAAGCCGGGAGTAGGTTAGGGTGATCCGGGAACATTTCCCACAACATCGGCAATAATGCCTTATTAGAGATAATGCTTTTCCAGGCAGGCTCAAGCCATCTCACGCCAGCATCTTCCAGCTTAGTGGAGAATACTTCGCGTAACATGTACTCCCAAGGATAGAGCTTAAACAGGCTGCTGATAACCTGGTCCTGAAGATCGGTAAATTGTCCCCGTTCACCCAGCCCAATATCCTCGAGATACAGGAAGTCGCTGGCTAAATCAGCTTCTGCTGCACAGTCTTGCAGGTACTGGACAGTACCCCTGTCTTCCACAGTATCCCGGCAGCAAGTGAAGTGCAGCAGATTGAAACCATGTTGTTCTTTAAGCTGTCCAAAACGCTCAATGATCTTTTCTTGTAGACTGTTGAACTGATCGGCGCCTTCCGGCAAGTTTCCCGCCTGAAGCTGGTCTTCAAGCCAGATCCATTGGAAGAACGCTGCTTCATATAACGATGTGGGTGTATCAGCGTTATTTTCCAGCAGTTTTGGCTCGCCAATACCGTCCCAGGCAAGATCAAGACGAGAGTAGAGCGACGGTTGCTGGCTACGCCAGGACTGACGAACAAATTCCCAGGTATGCTTTGGAATGCGAAAACGGGTCATCAGCTCATCGCTGGCAACCACTTTTTCTACCACTTGCAAACACATTTGGTGTAGTTCGGCGGTCACATCTTCAAGACGCTCAACCTGAGGCAATGTCAGCTTATAGTAGGCATCTTCACACCAGTAGGGTTCATCATACATGGTGTGAAAATTGAAACCGTACTCTACCGCCTTCGCGCGCCAGTCCGGGCGCTCACTAATATCGACTCTTTCCATTATTTATCAACCGCCCATTGAACGGTTAGTATTGGTGCCAGAAGCGTTGCTACGTTGCATGGTTGATTGTTTAGCGACAGAATCACCAAATCCACCACGCGTCACGGTTGAAGTGGTCGCCGGTTTTGGTGCCATAGCCGTTTTGGGTACTGTCATGGAGCGTCCTGGCGTCGCAGCACCATAGCTCTTACCGCCTGCATCTGCATATTTGCCATAAGCTGGGCTAGCCGGGTTTTTGGAAGAGAACAGCGGCTGTGATGCGCCACCACTCATCATACGACCCATCATATAACCTGCCATCAGAGGCATCCAGAAGCTACCGCTGCTCTGACCTTGAGCCTGGTTTTCGCCACTGCCACCCAGGCTTGCCTGAGCAGGAGCCTGCTGACACTGGCCTTCGCCAAATTCAGCAATACAGGCTTCGCGTGAGTCGTATTTTGGTGCAGTACGTTCTGCTTCTTTCAGCGCGTTGTTATACACGGTGGTACATTCTGCACTTTTACCTGGATGTGCTACAGAGCAGTCATCAGCGTTTTGATACATAGAGACGGTTTCATCACTTTGTTCACAACCTGACAACATAAAAACAGCCGTAATAGCCAATGCTACCGGCGTTAAATGACGCGCATTCCAGCTTTTGCGGAACGATGAATGATTTATCTGTTTTGTCCGTTTCATTTTATCAGTCCTGATCCCAGTAGGTTTGTTGCTAAGAGTAAGGTATGAATGGTTGAAATTAAAGCAGTCTGGCGCATTTGGCAGGAAATCTTTACGTTGCCTTACGTTGAACGCCGAAGATAAAAGAAAAAGGCGCAAAATTGCGCCCTTTTAGTCGATTAAGCATCAGTGATGAGCGAACTCATCATGATCTTATCTGCTGGCTGCTGGCGTTACTGCGTAACCATCAGCACGTGCGTTTTGTTCTGGTGTTAATGGTGCAACGGCATCAGGGCGGGTTGAAACTGCTTTACCCAGAGCGTTGTTAAGTGCCACCAAATCTTGCTCATTCAGTGTACCCAGCGCAGACTTGATATTCAGCTCATTAATTAAGTAGCTGTAACGTGCATTAGATAGCAGTTGTTTGGAGTTATACAGTGAACTGGTTGCTGTCAACACATCAACAATGGTACGGGTACCGACTGAATAACCTGCTTCCATTGCATCTAAAGAGCTTTGTGCAGAAATTACCGCCTGCTTATAGGCGTTAATGGTACTGATAGAAGCATTGATATTGTTAAATGATGATCGCACGGTTTGCACGACGCCACGATGCGCGCCTTCCAGCTGCTCACTAGCACCGGTAAAATTATATTGAGCTTGTTTCACCTGGGAGTTAACAGAACCGCCCTGATAAAGTGGCAGAGAGAAGCTCAGACCGATTTTGTTCTGGCCCGCGTAGGAATTATTGTACTGATTATTCCCTGACGTCTTAGAACCGCTGTAGTCGGTGTTAGAGACACCGGTAGACGCTGTCATACTCAGGGTTGGCAGATGACCATCCTGTGCCAGACGAATTTGCTCGCGAGCCAGGTCCTGACTCAAACGCGCCTGCAACAATGACAGGTTACGTTTTTCTGCATCTTTCAGCAGGTTATTAACGGCATCGGGTTTGTTGGTTTTAAAACCATCGACATTCAGTGACGCCAGGTTCAGATAGTCGTTACCGGTAATCAGACGCAACGCTTCAACTGTATTATCGACGTTATTACGTGCAGTCACTTCATCTGCCAGCACAGTGTCGTACTGCGCGCGGGCGTTCTGAACATCAGTGATAGCAACCAGACCGACGTTAAAGCGCTGAGTGGTTTGATCTAACTGGCGATATACTGACTGCTTTTGTGCTTCGGTAAACGACAGTGAGTCAATAGCATTCAGAACGTTGAAATAGGCGGTTGCAGTATTTAAAATCAGCGCTTGTTGGGCATTTTGATAAATGACATCCTGAATACCTGCGGTTTTTTCTTGCAGGCCGAGGGCACGCCATTTTGACATATCAAAGATATTTTGCGTTAACTGTAACGAAGCGCTGGTAGCATTAGAGTTAACGCCGTTGCTGTCACGGTAACCGTTGCTGTAGCCGTAATCAGCACCCAAACCAAGCTGTGGCAGTAATGGACTACGTGCTTCGTTGATTTTTTCGAATGCGGCGTCACGGTCAGCGGCAGATTTACGCAGGTCCGGGTTGCTGATACGGGCCTGTTGATAAACCTGTAAGAGGTTTTCTGCCTGGCTCATGGCGCTGAAGCCTGTCAGGCTAAGGCCGATAAGTATTGGGAGCAGTTTCTTCATTTGCATTCCTTGTTGTGAAGCAGAATTATTTTATTTAACGCTGACAATGAGTCGAAAATGAACGCCGATTCTACCGAGTCTGTAAGCCAGCCAGATTGGCGTAATGTGCCATCCGTCCTAAATTTGCACCAATCTATCATATCAAACACTAAACGACAGTCCTGTGGGGGATAAATCCCTCAGGTTTTACGCAACGATTATCGGGGCATCATTATGAGTCAGTCAGAAAAACAAACAGTTACATTTACTAAAAAAGATGTAGAAATTATCGCACGGGAAACGCTATACCGTGGATTTTTTTCTCTCGAATTGTATCGCTTTCGTCATCGCTTGTTTAATGGCGAAATGAGTGGTGAAGTAAAACGAGAAATTTTTGAACGTGGACATGCTGCTGTGTTATTACCTTATGACCCGGTACGCGATGAAGTCGTACTTATCGAGCAAATTCGTATTGCTGCTTTTGATAGCAGTGAAACTCCTTGGCTGTTAGAAATGATAGCTGGCATGATTGAAGAAGGTGAAAACGTCGAAGAGGTTGCGCGACGTGAAGCTCAGGAAGAAGCTGGTTTGCAAGTGGGGCGTATTAAACCCGTATTAAGCTATCTGGCAAGTCCGGGTGGTACCAGTGAAAGATTATCGATTGTGGTTGGCGAAGTGGATGCTACTCTTGCCGAAGGTATCCATGGTCTGGCTGAAGAGCTCGAGGATATTCGTGTGCAGGTGGTAAGCAGAAAACAAGCCTATCAGTGGGTTGAAGAAGGGCATATTGATAACGCAGCTTCGGTTATTGCTTTGCAATGGCTGCAATTAAATCACGAAAAGTTACAAGAAGAGTGGAATCATTGATAATGAAGCGCTACGTCCCTGATTTTCCAGAAATGATGCGTTTGTGTGAAACGAATTTTGCACAATTACGTCGCTTGCTACCTGGTGATGATGTACCGGGAGAGAGTATTACTTATCAGGTTAATGGCGCTCATTATCGGCTAACTATTGTCGAATCCACACGCTACACCACACTGGTTAAGATAGAACAAACTTATCCAGCCGTGAGTTACTGGAGTCTGCCTTCGATGACGGTCAGGCTCTACCACGATGCGAGGGTGGCGGAAGTGTGTTCGAGTCAGCAGATCTTTCGTTTCAAAGCGAGCTATGATTATCCTAATAAAAGGTTGCATCAACGCGACGAAAAGCATCAAATTAACCAGTTTTTAGCGGACTGGTTGCGTTACTGCCTGGCGCATGGCGTAATAGAGATTCCCATTTATACCTAATTTTCAAGAGCGTAAAACGCAATGCTCTGAATGATGGAAGGCGTGTAAGTGTGTGTTAAACCTAAGGATATCCTTTGGAAAGCCTGTTAAACCTTCCTGTGACCACTGATGGTCGAGTCAGGATACTGCAAATAACCGATACCCACCTGTTCGCAGGAAAGAACGAAACACTGCTCGGTATCAACACATGGGAAAGTTATCAGGCAGTACTTGCCGCGATACTTGCCGGGCAGTGTCAATGCGATCTGATTGTGGCGACGGGTGATTTATCACAAGATCATAGTGTGGAAGCTTATCAGCATTTTGCTGAGGGCATCTCACAGCTTGCAGCACCTTGTGTTTGGCTGCCGGGTAATCATGATTTTCAACCCGCGATGTTTGATACACTCTTTAAATCAGATATTTCACCCGCTAAACGTGTTTTTGTCGGTGAACACTGGCAAATTCTCCTGTTAGACAGCCAGGTCTTTGGCGTCCCACACGGTGAGTTGAGTGAGTATCAGCTGGAATGGCTGGCGCATAAGCTGGAGGCTGACCGAGAGCGGCATGCCTTGGTTTTACTTCACCATCACCCACTCCCTGCGGGTTGTAGTTGGTTGGATCAGCATAGTTTGAGAAATGCGGCGGCGCTTGATGAAGTACTACAAGGTCATCCACAGGTGAAAAACTTGTTGTGTGGTCATATTCATCAGGAGCTTGATTTGAACTGGAATGGCCGTCGGATGATGGCTACGCCTTCTACTTGTGTTCAGTTTAAACCTCATTGTGCGAATTTTACCCTCGATACTATTGAGCCCGGGTGGCGTTGGTTAGAATTACATCCGGATGGAGAACTGACGACGCAAGTGTGCCGTCTGAATGGAACAGTTTTTAATCCTGATACTGATTCTGAGGGATATTAATGACCCGGCTTCTGTATTTACATGGATTTAATAGTTCGCCACGTTCAGCAAAGGCCGTTGCTTTGCAGCGCTGGCTGGCAGAGCATCATCCGCAGATTAACCTGTTGGTTCCGCAGTTACCCTGTTATCCGGAACAGGCGGCAGAATTGCTAGAGTCTCTGGTTCTCAATAGCGACGAGAGATTAACGGGGGTGGTTGGTTCATCGCTGGGAGGCTATTATGCCACTTGGTTGTCACAGCGTTTTATGCTGCCTGCGGTGGTTATCAACCCTGCAGTACGTCCCTTTGAGTTACTGGTCGATTATCTTGGCAACAATGAGAATCCCTACACAGGGCAGCAATATGTGCTAGAGTCTCGCCATATTAGCTTTCTAAAATTAATGCATATTGACCCGCTGGAAGCACCGAATCTTATTTGGTTGTTACAACAGACGGGAGACGAAGTGCTTGATTATCGCCAGGCAGTGGATTATTACGCTGCGTGCCGCCAGACGGTTGAAACTGGAGGTAATCATGCTTTTATCGGTTTCGACAGTTACTTCACACAAATTGTCGATTTCTTCGGCCAGCATTAAGGCCTGACGGCCGATTCCTGTTTTTTATCTGAATGAATAAGAGCCATGACTCAATCTTATAATGCCGATGATATAGAGGTACTCACCGGGCTTGAACCTGTTCGCCGCCGCCCGGGAATGTACACTGACACCACGCGCCCTAACCATTTAGGGCAGGAAGTCATCGATAACAGTATCGATGAAGCGCTGGCCGGACACGCGAAGCGTGTTGAAGTTATTCTGCATGCCGATCAGTCACTGGAAGTGATTGATGACGGTCGCGGAATGCCTGTGGATATCCATTCTGAAGAAAAAGTCCCGGCTATTGAACTGATCCTTTGTCGCTTGCATGCGGGTGGCAAATTCTCCAATAAAAACTATCAGTTCTCTGGCGGTTTGCATGGCGTTGGGATCTCGGTGGTCAATGCGCTCTCTAAGCGCGTTGAAGTCACGGTTCGCCGCGACAGCCAGGTATACCGCATCGCTTTTGAAAATGGTGATAAAGTCCAGGATCTTGAAGTTATTGGAACCTGCGGCAAACGTAATACCGGCACCAGTGTCCATTTCTGGCCGGATGAAAGCTTTTTCGATAGCCCGCGTTTTTCAGTCTCACGTCTTAGCCACTTGCTAAAAGCCAAGGCTGTACTGTGTCCTGGTGTGGAAATTATCTTTAACGATAAGGTCAATAACACTGAACAACGTTGGTGTTATCAGGACGGGCTTAACGACTATCTTTGTGAAGCTATAAACGGTTTTATTACCCTGCCAGAAGTGCCTTTTGTTGGTAGTTTTTCCAGCGATACTGAAGCCTTAGACTGGGCGTTGTTATGGTTACCGGAAGGGGGTGATTTATTAACGGAAAGCTACGTTAACTTGATCCCAACCATGCAGGGCGGTACTCACGTTAATGGCCTGCGTCAAGGCTTGCTGGACGCGATGCGTGAATTCTGTGAATTCCGCAATATTTTACCGCGCGGTGTGAAGCTATCGGCGGAAGATATCTGGGAACGCTGTGCTTATGTGCTATCAGTCAAAATGCAGGACCCACAATTTGCCGGGCAAACCAAAGAGCGTCTCTCTTCTCGTCAGTGTGCGGCCTTTGTGTCTGGCGTAGTAAAAGATGCTTTCAGTCTGTGGCTGAACCAAAACGTTCAGGCAGCAGAACAACTGGCAGAACTGGCCATTTCCAGCGCCCAGCGCCGGATGCGGGCTGCCAAAAAAGTTGTCCGTAAGAAACTCACCAGCGGTCCGGCACTGCCTGGCAAACTGGCGGATTGCTCGGCACAAGATTTAACCCGGACAGAATTGTTTCTGGTGGAAGGGGACTCGGCAGGGGGATCTGCCAAGCAGGCGCGCGATCGCGAGTTTCAGGCTATCATGCCGCTGAAAGGTAAGATCCTTAATACCTGGGAAGTCTCATCTGATGAAGTGCTGGCATCGCAAGAAGTTCATGATATCTCTGTGGCAATAGGGATCGATCCGGATAGTGACGATCTTAGCCAGCTGCGTTACGGTAAGATTTGTATCCTGGCCGATGCCGACTCTGATGGACTGCATATTGCAACGCTGCTGTGTGCCTTATTTGTGCGCCACTTCCGTGCGCTGGTTGAAGGTGGTCATGTCTATGTTGCTATGCCACCGCTCTACCGTATCGATCTTGGCAAAGAAGTGTTTTACGCCTTGGATGAAGAAGAAAAAGCCGGTGTGCTGGATCAGCTAAAACGCAAAAAGGGTAAACCTAACGTACAGCGCTTTAAAGGTTTGGGTGAAATGAATCCGCTGCAACTGCGGGAAACAACGCTCGACCCTAATACCCGCCGCCTGGTACAGCTGACGCTTAGCGATGAGAGTTATCAGCAGACTTTTGCAAAAATGGATATGCTGCTTGCGAAGAAACGCTCTGAAGACAGGCGGAACTGGTTGCAAGAGAAAGGTGATTTAGCAGATATCGAAGTGTAGATCTGCCATATCTCTGAGCATTGATAATAAAGCCTCTGTTCTGAACGCTGCGTTCAGCAGAGGCTTTACTGTTTCTGACGCAGACTAAATAGCCATACCCATAATATGAAGCGTGCTTTGCTGTGATTCGGTTTTAAAAACAGCCTCTTTAATAAACTGCATACCCTGCTTTTCGTAGAACTTACGCGCCCGAGGATTCTGCTCTAACACCGTCAGCCAGAAAAATGTCTGTTCCCGCTCCCGAGCCTGCTGAACCATAGCCTCAAACAGAATTTTACCATGCTGTTTCCCCGTGGCATTAGGGTCAAGATAGAGCTTATTCAGTAAAACACCAGACAGGTCAGTATCGGGTATTACGCTGTCCCAAGTCAGTTTAGCAAAGCCGATCAGCGAGTCGGTATGGGCGACAAACCAGCAGACGCCGGGATCACTCAGATCCGCCATCAGCACCGACTCAGCATATTCCGCCTCAAGAAATTCATCCAATTCAGAGTCCGAGATCCACTGATAAGCAAAATGATGGCGATAAATTTGTGGGGCAAACTGACTCAGTAATGGGAGATCATTCAGTGTTGCGGGTCGGATAGTGACGGTCATGATTTACTCTTTCTTTTTTGAATTGGCTCGGCGTTAGCGGCAGGGCATGAGAGGAACTTCAGTGATTAATATATGAGGTTCGGTTATAGAGTGGAAGTAACATAGAGCTGAAGACACATTTAATAAAGGCAGACATTATTTACCTTGCCTTTATGCTGATTGGTTGTTATTTAATCAATGCTGTCATTGTGATAATACGGGGTGCGGTGTTGTGGCAATGTGATTGTTCTCTTTAGTAAGAAATAATTTTATTATTCGTTTTAAACTTAATAACCAGTTGAATTAATTGACCATCATTTAAATGTTTTTATTTGATGAGAATATTTACTACTGTCAGTATATAAACCTTAACATTTTTATTGAGGTTAAATTACCCCATCTTTAATGATGTTGATTTTTAAAATGTTCTATTTTTTAATCAGGCAGGTATACTCAAGGGATATACAGCCAGGATGACATATACTGTATGAGAATAATGTCTCGTATATCTGTTACGGTACCTGCAGATACCACTGGCAAGATATATTCGTGATCGTGTAGCCGTGAAAATCGCAAACATTGTGAATACCATACCAAGGTTGAATATCCTCTCGCTACAGTTGTCCCTGTATCGGTAATGACAATGAGCATGTGGAGTTATTGTTCCGTATGCCGGATATCTGTTATTGAAGTTCAGAAGTTGTGATGGGGATGAATAATGAGGCACACAGCTACAGACTATCTGTCCCCCCATCGCAGAGACAAAATAGGCAGAATTAATCGGGGTCTCCCTGGTTAACTCTACCTTTAACACTATCTGGTATCCTGGCGACGTTTGACGCTATTTAGCTATCAGGACTAAATGGCATCTTCCAGGATACGGATATGTACATCCACAACGCTTTCTTTCACACGTTCACTATGCTCTTTCATATGCACGGTTTGCAGGTGTGCTTCTAAGTGGGCCACGGTTTCCCATTTCTCGACCATAAAAATGGAGTCGGGGGCGGTTGCCTGAAAAGCGACGTGCGCAGCATGATCAACCAGCGGTTGATAGCCGTGACAGCCTTCTTCTTCTAATACCAGCGGAACAGCTATAGCAAAAGAATCAATCACTGCCTGGCGATGATGGCTACCTGGACGGGTACGTATTTCAGCGAGCACAGTTAACATGGTTTACTCCTTTTATTAGCAGGTAACCAGTTAAGCAAAAATTTGCGAAAGGTGCTTGCGATATTCTGCTATATAATGCGGAACATCAGGTTGTTTCATTACGTCGTTGGCAATAAATGTCGGTAACCCTTCCATGCCGAGGAACTGATTGGCTTTATGAAATGGCAGATAAACACCATCGACACCGACGCCGTGGAAAAATTGTTCACGATCGGTGAAAGCTTCCAGGGGCGCATTCCAGGTCAGGGATAGCATATAGGTCTTGCCCTGAATCAGGCCACCTGATCCATATTTTTTACTGTCATCAGAGCGTGTTCTGCCGTCGCTGGCATACAGTTTGCCGTGGCCAACAGTAAAGACATCATCAATATATTTTTTGACAGTCCAGGGGGCACCCATCCACCAGCCTGGCATTTGCCAGATTACGGTATCAGCCCACAAGAATTTTTCGACTTCAGCTGAGGTGTCATACTCACTATCGGCGCGAGTTATCTGAACATCATGCCCTAGCTCACGTAATAACAGTTCGGCAGCTTCTGTCAGAGTGTCGTTTAACTGACCGTTAGAGTGGGCAAATTTTTTGCCACCGTTGATAATTAAAATGTTGCTCATGGTGAGTCCTTATACAAATCTATTGATTTCCCCTATTTTAATGTGACAGGTGTCACGAAAAAAGATCTCAAATAGACAAAGACTTTTGCTTATTAAGCAATAATCTTCAGTTCCCCTGGGTTACCAGGTCAGGTGAACTTCAAAGCCGCCTTCTTCGGTATTACTGAAACTAGCCTGCATATTGTGTAAGGCTGCAATACGACGAACAATGGATAGCCCTAAGCCACTACCGGTTTTCGCCTGTCCTGGTGGGCGGAAAAAACGCTCCCCGAGTGAAGTTAAATATTCATGACTGACACCCGGACCATTATCGATAACGGTAAGCATTTTATCAGCCAGGGTTATTTTTACCTTGCAGCCAGCAGGGCAATAGCGAATGGCATTATCGAGAATATTACGCAGCATGACCTCAAGGAGTAGAGATTGCCCATGAAGGGTAACGGGTGCATCTTGCATCTCAAGATGAATATCAATGCCTGCTCGCTGTGCTACGTGCCAGATATTCATCACGCTTTGCTGGAGTAGATTTTGGAGTGATAGTGCCTGCACATCATGCAATGCTGCTGAAGAGTCCAGGCGCGACAGCATTAATAGCTGTTCAACCAGACGTGACACACGGTCGATTCCCTGGTGAAGGTTAGCTAGTGCAGCCTCTCGTACAGGGGCATCATCTTCGGCCAGTTGAGCAACTTCAGCCTGGACTTTCAGCGCCGCCAATGGACTACGCAGTTCGTGAGCAGCATCAGAAATAAATCGTCGCTCATGTACCATTAATGCGTGAGTACGGGCAAAAAGTTGATTAAGTGCGTTGATAAGTGGGATAACTTCTTGCGGTAGGGATTGTGTTTCTAACGGACGTGAATCATCCGGTGCGCGATAGCGGAGTCCTTGAGCCATTTTTCGTAAGGGTTGCAGCTCATAACTGACCAGCCAGATAAGCAGGAGTAGCATTAACGCCAATACGATCAGCCATGGCATAAGCTGAGAATAGACAATATCCAAGGCGATATCATCCCGATATTCCCATTCCTGACCCACCACAATACGATAACGACCATCTGGTGTGGTTAGCCAGACCTGCCGCCATAGTTCGTCATCCAGCTTTTGATCAACGAATCCATCTCTCTGCCAGGTATAGGTAAGATCTTTACCATTATCACCGTCGTTTAAAATTAGGCGTCCATCAGGATTAAAAATAGCGAAAGCAAGGGTGTCATCATCCATTTTGCCACGATGTTTTTTCAGTAAGTTTTTACTGCGAGGAAGCTGAGCATTTCCATTTGGGATGCTGTCAAAATTCAGTATGCTTAATCGCTTGGCGAATAATAATTGCTGGGTATCGAACAGTTTATTTAATGACTTGCGAGACTCATACCAGGCGACTGTACTGGCACAGAGGGCGGCAATTATCGTCAGTATAATAAAAGCCACACTGAGGCGAGCGCGTAGACTTTTTGCCAGGGTGTTTAGCATGGTTCACCCAGCGTATAACCAATGCCATGGACAGTACGAATAAAATCACTTCCCAGTTTTTTACGTAGATGATGAATGTGAACCTCTAATGCATTACGTGACACATCTTCATCCCAGTTGTAGAGTTTTTCTTCAATTAGGGTACGAGGGAGAACACGGCCTGCGTTACGCATTAGCAGTTCTAGCAACGCAAATTCTTTTGGCTTAAGAGCCACTGTCTCTGCGTTTAACATCACAGTATGGCTGGCAGGATAGAGAATAACATTACCATGCGCCAGTTCAGGCTGGGCGTGGCCGTGAGTTCGCCGGATCAGAACTTGCAGACGTGCAGATACTTCAGCCAGGGCAAAGGGTTTGCACAAATAGTCATCGGCACCGGAGTTGAGTCCGGTAACACGTTCATCAAGAGAATCGCGAGCGGTTAAGATTAATACCGGTTCGCTACGTCCAGCGTTGCGCCACTGGCGAAGAATATCGAGCCCATCAATACCGGGCAGGCTTAGATCCAGAATGACAGCATCGTAGGGGGCCTGAGCGAGGGCATTTTTACCAACGATGCCATCATTAAACCAGTCAACGGTATATCCCAGCTTAATTAAACCCGCCTTGATCCCATCGCCAATCAACGGATCATCTTCAATCACCAATATACGCATCTTGTTTCCCTCATGAGTATCACGGTAAAGTAAATACTGGAAACGCCCCTGTGTACAGCGGCGATGAAGTGTTCTTTTGTCCAGCAAACAATAGTAGGCGTTCTTAAGATCTTGTTAAGCTTTGTGGTGTCTACTAGACCCAGTGACCCATTTAAAGGAGATAAAAAGAATGAAAAGAACAGCAGTAATTTTAGCGATTATGGCATTAACTACTGGCCCAGTATTTGCAGCTCAAACTGGCGGTTTTGTTGACCCGAATGCGAAGACTACCTTGAGTGAGACAACAACGGCTGTCGGTGGTTTTAAAGGTCCTTCGGGTAATAAAGCGACCGTTAAAGAAGCGAAAAATTTTTCTGATGATACCTGGGTGACACTGACCGGAAATATTGAAAAACGTATTGGCGGAAACGATTATATTTTTCGTGATGGCACCGATAGCGTCAATGTTGAAATAAGCGATAAACGCTGGAAGGGGCAGACAATCACCCCACAAGACACTGTTGAGATTGAAGGTAAAGTCGATAAAGACTGGAATTCCGTTGAGATTGATGTGAAGAAGATAACCAAGAAATAAGGTTTTCTCTCTACTCAAAGCTATTCCCGTGACAGGTAAGAACGGTGTTTATTAGTCCGTTTTTTATCAGAAAGCGCCACAAAATCCCGTCCTTTTGCATTGCCCCCCAAAGTTAACGACTTAACTGACGGGGGCAGGCCGCAGTCAACTGTATGACTCTATCGTTCAGATAAGGTACTATCGCCTCCAATTACGTCGACTGTAGCTTAGTTGACTCGTCAGTTTGAGGATGAATGAGTAATGAACGATTTAACTCATGATGGTGCTGAGCGCCTTGCGCTGCACGAATTCACGGAAAATGCGTATCTCAAATACTCCATGTACGTCATTATGGATCGTGCCTTACCGTTTATCGGTGATGGTCTTAAACCGGTCCAGCGTCGTATTGTGTACGCAATGTCAGAGCTGGGTTTAAATGCCAGTGCAAAATTTAAGAAATCAGCGCGTACGGTAGGTGACGTACTGGGTAAATACCATCCGCATGGCGATAGTGCATGCTATGAAGCGATGGTTCTGATGGCCCAGCCGTTTTCATATCGTTATCCGTTGGTCGATGGTCAAGGTAACTGGGGTGCTCAGGATGATCCTAAATCCTTTGCTGCCATGCGTTATACCGAATCACGCCTGTCAAAATATGCAGAGCTGTTGCTGGGTGAATTAGGGCAGGGGACGGTTGATTACGCGCCAAACTTTGATGGCACTATGCAAGAGCCTAAGATGCTACCTGCGCGGTTACCCAATATTCTGCTCAACGGAACAACGGGTATTGCCGTCGGTATGGCTACGGATATCCCACCCCATAATTTGCGTGAAGTTGCCAGTGCGGTAATCACGTTGATTGATAAGCCGGAAACGACCCTTGAAGAGATACTGGATATTGTACAGGGGCCTGATTATCCAACTGAAGCGGAAATAATTACGCCGCGGACTGAAATCCGCAAAATTTATCAGAATGGTCGTGGTTCTGTCCGTATGCGTGCGGTCTGGAAGAAAGAAGATGGTGATGTGGTTATTACTGCCTTGCCACATCAGGTTTCCGGCGCTCGCGTATTAGAGCAAATCGCCAACCAAATGCGCGCGAAAAAATTGCCGATGGTGGAAGATTTACGCGACGAATCTAATCACGAGAACCCGACCCGGCTGGTGATTGTACCGCGTTCTAATCGTGTGGATATGACTCAGGTAATGAACCATTTGTTCGCTACCACTGATTTAGAAAAAAGCTATCGTATTAACTTGAATATGATAGGTCTTGATAGTCGTCCGGCGGTGAAAAATCTGCTGGAGATCCTTAATGAATGGCTGGTTTATCGCCGTCAGACAGTACGTCGTCGCCTTAATTTCCGTCTGGAGAAAGTGCTTAAACGCCTGCATATCCTCGAAGGTTTGCTGGTAGCATTTCTCAATATCGATGAAGTGATTGAAATTATTCGTGCTGAGGATGAGCCAAAGCCAGTCCTGATGTCACGTTTTGAGATCAGTGAAACCCAGGCTGAAGCGATTCTTGAATTAAAGTTACGCCATCTCGCCAAACTTGAAGAAATGAAGATCCGCGGTGAACAGAACGAACTGGCGCAAGAGCGAGATCGACTACAAGGACTTCTCGCCTCAGAGCGTAAAATGAATACGCTGTTGAAAAAAGAGCTACAGGCTGATGCTGAAGCCTATGGCGATGCTCGCCGTTCTCCACTGCAGGAACGTGAAGAAGCGAAGGCTATGAATGAACACGATATTGTGCCGTCTGAACCGATTACCGTCATACTGTCACAGATGGGATGGGTGCGCAGCGCCAAAGGGCATGATATTGATGCCGAAGGGCTAAGCTATAAAGCCGGGGACAGTTACCTGGCCGCGGCGAAAGGAAAAAGCAACCAGCCAGTCGTATTTATTGATTCGACGGGACGCAGCTATGCTTTAGATCCTATTACGTTACCCTCTGCCCGCAGCCAGGGAGAGCCGTTAACCGGTAAACTGACACCTCCACCAGGAGCTGTTATTGAGCATGTGCTGATGGCGGCAGAGAACAGAAAACTGTTAATGGCTTCTGATGCAGGTTACGGTTTTGTTTGTACCTTTAACGATCTGATTTCACGTAATCGTGCCGGAAAAGCGCTTATTTCACTGCCTGAGAACGCTCGGGTACTGCCACCGATTGAAATTAATAGTGCAGATGATATGTTACTGGCTATCACCGCTGCCGGAAGAATGCTGATGTTCCCGGTCAGTGATTTGCCTGAACTTTCAAAAGGGAAGGGGAATAAAATTATTTCCATTCCTTCCGCTGAGGCGGCTAAGGGTGAAGATAAGCTGGCGCATCTCTTTATTCTGCCAGTGCAAAGCACTTTGACCTTACATGTCGGCAAACGAAAAATAAAACTGCGTCCGGAAGAGCTACAAAAAGTACAGGGTGAGCGTGGTCGTCGCGGTACGTTAATGCGTGGTTTACAACGTATTGATAGTGTCGATATAGACTCCCCTGTATCCGCGGGATCCACAGACAGTGAAGAATAATCGATATGGCGGCTTATTGCTGCCATATCGATAGATATCCATGCTCAAGCCGATAGTGACTGTCGGCTCAGGCTCAAGAGGTCGTTATGTTAGCCATTGTTCGTTTTATTATCGCGGTCATTTATTGCATTCTGGTCTGTATATTAGGATCGATTTACTGCCTGTTCAGCCCGCGTAACCCACGCCATGTTGCCACTTTCGGACATCTTTTTGCACGTCTGGCGCCGGTTTTTGGCCTGAAGGTTGAGTATCGCTTACCTGAGGGCGCAGAATCTCATCCACCCGCTATCTATATCGGTAACCATCAAAATAATTATGATATGGTCACTGCAGCGGGCATGGTTCAGCCTCCAACGGTGACTGTAGGAAAGAAAAGCCTGTTATGGATCCCCCTTTTTGGTCCACTTTACTGGATAACTGGAAACCTCCTGATCGACCGGGAAAATCGTGCTAAAGCGGTCGGTACTTTGACCCAAGTGGTCGAGCAAATACATAAGCGCAAAATCTCTATCTGGATGTTTCCTGAAGGAACGCGGAGCAGAGGTCGTGGTTTACTGCCGTTTAAAACGGGAGCATTTCATGCCGCAATTGCCGCGGGTGTGCCTGTTATTCCTGTATGTGTGTCTGGCACCCATAATAAGGTGAAACTTAATCGCTGGAATAATGGTTTGGTTATTGTTGAAATGCTGCCGCCTGTTGATATCAGTGGCTATGATAAAAACGAAGCTCGTAAACTGGCCACATATTGTCGTGACCTGATGAGAGCAAAAATTGATGAGCTTGATAAAGAAGTCGCTGAACGGGAAGCGCAGAGCAAGGCAACGAAACATCAGGCTAACTAAAGCTTATATCCGACATACTTCAAGTTGCAGGCAAGCCCGTCACCTGTAGTTTGAAGCATGACGGGAGGGTGTTAGGGGTTTACACCCAATTATGCTACTCAGTATTATATGGAGCAATTATGTCATTCAGTCGTCGTCAGTTTATTCAGGCATCCGGGTTGGCCATCTGTGCCAGCGCATTGCCAGTGAGGGCTAACGCGGCAGGACAGCAACAGCCCTTACCTATCCCGGCCTTGCTTGAATCGCGGCGCGGTCAGCCGCTATTTTTAACGTTACAGCGTGCCCACTGGTCATTTAATGGTGGTCCTAAAGTCCCGATTTGGGGAATAAATGGCCACTATCTTGGACCCACTATTCGCGTCTGGAGTGGTGACGACGTTAAAATGATTTACAGTAATCGTCTTCCAGAAAGTATTTCGATGACGGTGGCTGGGCTGCAGGTTCCCGGGGCATTAATCGGTGGTATCGCTCGCATGATCCCCTCAGGTGCTGACTGGGCTCCTATCTTACCGGTTCGTCAGCCAGCTGCGACTCTCTGGTATTATGCCAATACGCCAAACCGCGCTGCCCAGCATGTCTATAACGGGCTTGCAGGGATGTGGCTGGTTGAAGATGACATCAGTAAATCGTTACCGATCCCCAATTACTACGGTGTTGATGACTTCCCTGTTATTATTCAGGATAAGCGACTGAATAATTTTGGTGCACCAGAGTATAAAGAACCCAGCAGCGGTGGTTTGCTCGGTGATACCTTGCTCGCCAATGGCGTACAGAGTCCTTATATTGAAGTTTCCCGTGGCTGGGTGCGTTTACGTTTGCTGAATGCATCTAATGCACGTCGTTATCTGTTACAGATGAGTGATGCGCGTAAAATGCATGTCATCGCTGGAGATCAGGGTTTCTTACCTGCTCCTGTTTCTGTGCAGCAGTTATCCCTGGCACCCGGTGAACGACGTGAAATTCTGGTAGATATGTCTGCTGGGAAAGAGGTATCGATCACCTGTGGTGACGCCGCGGGTATAATGGACAGGCTTCGCGGGTTCTTTGAACCTTCATCGGTCCTGCAATCGACGTTGGTACTGACACTACGTCCGACAGGATTACTGCCATTAGTGACCGCCCCCTTGCCCACCCGTTTGCTTTCCGAAGAAATGATAGCCGGCAGCCCGGTCCGAAGTCGTGAAATTACTCTGGGTGATGAGCCGGGTATTAATGGTCAGCTTTGGGATGTCAATCGTACTGATATTCAGGCACAACAAGGCACCTGGGAAAGATGGACCGTGCGGGCCGATATGCCACAGTCGTTCCATATTGAAGGTGTGCGTTTCTTGGTACGTAATGTCAACGGAGCGATGCCATTTGGTGAAGATCGTGGCTGGAAAGATACCGTCTGGATTGACGGTCAGGTTGAGTTGCTGGTCTATTTCAGTCAGCCTTCCTGGAGCAATTTCCCGTTTCTTTACTCTAGTCAGACCCTGGAAATGGGCGATCGTGGCTCTAAAGGTCAGTTAGTCGTTCAGCCTGCGCCTTAAAACTATCTCCCTTTTCCATTCGGGAAAGGGTAAAAACCCTGCTTAATAAAAGCCTTTAGCTTGTTGTGGATAACAGCGTATAATCCGTCCCCTTTGTTCACTTAATCATCATTATTACGGAATGACTATGTCTGTCAAAAGTTTGATCCAGCCTGATCGGGAACTGTTTGCATGGCCCCAGTACTGGGCAGCCTGCTTCGGCCCGGCACCTTTTTTACCCATGTCTCGTCAGGAGATGGATGAACTTGGCTGGGATAGCTGCGATATTATTCTGGTTACTGGTGATGCCTATGTTGATCATCCTAGTTTTGGCATGGCAATTTGTGGACGAATGCTGGAGGCACAAGGTTTTCGGGTAGGTATCATTGCCCAGCCTGACTGGACTTCAAAGCAGGACTTTATGCGGTTAGGCAAGCCCAATCTGTTTTTTGGTGTTACTGCCGGAAATATGGACTCAATGATCAACCGTTACACTGCGGATCGTAAGTTGCGGCATGACGATGCTTATACACCTGATAACGTTGCGGGTAAGCGTCCGGACAGAGCATCCATGGTTTATACCCAACGCTGCAAAGAGGCCTGGCGTGATATCCCCGTTATTCTGGGAGGTATTGAAGCCAGCTTGCGACGTACTGCGCACTATGATTACTGGTCTGATACCGTACGTCGTTCGATTCTGGTCGATGCTAAAGCCGATATGCTGATTTTTGGTAATGGTGAGCGCCCGTTAGTGGAAGTGGCGCATCGTCTGGCTGCTGGTGAAGCAATTGCTGATATTGACGATGTACGTAATACCGCGATGATGCGTAAACAAGCATTACCGGGCTGGAGTGGGGTGGACTCAACCCGACTGGACTCACCGGGACGTATTGATCCTATTCCCCATCCTTACGGGGATGATTTACCCTGTGCTGAAGGCGCTAAAGTTGCGGCTTCAGAGCAGCAGGTGCTCGTTCAGCAAGTGATAGTCCAGCCACCGAAACCGAAGCCGTGGGAGAAAACCTATGTGCTGCTACCCTCTTTTGAGAAAGTAAAAAACGACAAGGTGCTGTATGCCCACGCTTCCAGGATTTTACACCATGAAACTAATCCGGGTTGTGCGCGCGCTTTGATGCAAAAACACGGCGATCGCTATATCTGGATCAACCCTCCCGCTATTCCACTATCAACGGAAGAAATGGACAGTGTTTTTGCCCTGCCTTATCAGCGTGTACCGCATCCCTCTTATGGTAGTGCACGCATTCCGGCCTACGAGATGATCCGTTTTTCCGTCAATATTATGCGTGGTTGTTTCGGCGGCTGTTCGTTCTGTTCTATCACTGAGCATGAAGGACGTATTATTCAGAGCCGTTCTGAAGACTCGATCATTCAAGAAATTGAAGCGATGCGTGACACGGTTCCTGGTTTTACCGGCGTAGTGTCAGATTTAGGCGGGCCGACGGCCAATATGTATATGCTGCGCTGTAAATCTCCGCGTGCTGAACAGACCTGCCGTCGTCTTTCCTGTGTCTATCCAGAAATTTGTCAGCATATGGATACGGATCATCAGCCGACGATCGACCTTTATCGCCGGGCACGTTCTCTGAGCGGGATTAAAAAGATCCTTATCGCTTCCGGAGTACGTTACGATCTGGCTGTGGAAGATTCTCGCTATATCAAGGAACTGGCCACTTACCATGTCGGTGGCTATCTGAAGATTGCGCCAGAGCATACCGAACAAGGGCCGCTGGCGATGATGATGAAGCCGGGTATGGGCAGTTATCAGCGTTTTAAAGAGCTGTTTGATACCTATTCTAAGCAAGCAGGAAAAGAGCAGTATCTGATCCCTTATTTTATTTCTGCTCATCCGGGTACTAGAGATGAAGATATGGTTAATCTGGCACTCTGGCTGAAACAGCATCGTTTCCGTCTCGATCAAGTGCAGAACTTCTATCCTTCACCGCTCGCGAACTCTACCACCATGTATTACACCGGTAAGAACCCGCTTAGTAGAGTGAGTTATAAAAGTGAGGATATCGTGGTCCCACGCGGCGATCGCCAGCGTCGGCTGCATAAAGCGTTATTACGCTATCACGATCCTGCTAACTGGCCATTGATCCGTGAAGCATTAGAAGCTATGGGCAAAAAACACCTGATTGGTGGACGCCGTGAATGCCTGGTTCCCGCACCAACCCTGGAAGAAACTCGTGCTGCACGCAGAAGAAATAGTTCAATGCGTCCGGCGCTGACCCGCCATACTCCGCAGGTACATCAGCGCAGAGCCAGCACCAGCACCAAAGGGAAATCGACTCAGAAGTAACCTGCAGACTGCCACTAAGGGGAAGCTATCAGAATGAAATAGCTTCCCCTCTGCGATCAATTGACTCCATCCGTTCTCTCTCTTCTCCGTTTTATACAGATCTTAGACGTTGCCGAAAAGAAAAAATAATGTATATTATTTCTTCACTTACGTTATAGTTCTGTTAAATATCAGGCGTGTAAAAGACACTATTTTTTGCAGTAAGTTTTGGAGTATTTTTTGAAAAGAACCAAGCTTCATCCCCGATTTATGAAATTTGTCATGCCAGGAATAACCTCATTTTTTATGAGTGGTGTGGTATCAATGATCAGTTTATTAATGAATATTGGGTTTACCTCTAATGTATTTAGAGTATGGCCTGGATCCTGGCTAATATCATGGATGGTCGCTTTCCCGGTGATTGTTTTGGTCTTGCCCTTATCAAGAAAAATTGCTTTATATTTTGTCCGGGAACATTGATGTTATTAGAGAATATATTAATTAATATTCTAATAACTGAAATATACCCAAAATAGTTCGAGTTACTTGTAGGCGCAAAGAGAAGACAGTCGATGAGTATAGACACTCTATGTGATTTGGCTGCCCTCACTGCAGCAACACTCTGGCAACTTGAAGTATGGCGGGTATATCGATCAATAAAAAAGAGGGAATATGCATCCCTCTTTTTGTCTGATACTTAATCTCTATATTAAGAGTTTGTCAGTCTACACTCTTTCATAGGTATCCGGATTAGGTCCCAGACGTTTCCCGATATCCAGACCCGCTATTTCATTCAGTTCATCTCTGTCCAGACGGAAGTCAAATACGGCAAAGTTCTCTGCAATACGTGACGGAGTGACGGATTTAGGAATCACTACCAGGCCACTGTCCAGATGCCAGCGAATAACAATCTGCGCTGGGGTCTTGCCATATTTATCCGCTAAGTTGCGGATAATTTTTTGGTCAAATACACCTTCGCCACCTTGAGCCAGTGGACTCCAGGATTCAGTCTGAATTTTATGGGTATTATTCCAGGCATGTAATGGGCGCTGTTGCAACAGAGGGTGAAGCTCAATCTGGTTGATAACAGGAATTACCCCAGTTTCATCCAGAAGACGCTGAAGATGGCTTTCATGGAAGTTACAGACACCAATGCTTTTGATCAATCCCTGTTTCTGCAGCTCGATAATACCTTTCCAGGCATGAACATAATTATCTGCTTTAGGAACTGGCCAGTGGATCAGGTACAGATCCAGATAATCCAGCTGGAGTTTTTTCAAACTCTCTTCCAGCGCTTTTTCAGGATGAAGGTGTGAGTCGTTCCATAGCTTAGTGGTAATAAACAGGTCTTCACGTGGCACATCAGTCTGCTGTAAAGCATGACCTACGCCTTCTTCATTCTGATAAATGGCTGCGGTATCAATAGAGCGATAGCCGACTTCCAGTGCTGTTTCAATCGCGCTCTGGGCCTGCTCATTAGTAGCTTGCCAGACACCGAGTCCCAGCTGCGGTATCTGGTTCCCATCATTCAGGGTAATTAAGGCCTGATGAGTCATAATATCTCCTTTAAAACGTAGGGTTCAGAAAGAGGCCGGCTATGATTATCCCGGCAAAAGAGAGTGCTACGTCCTGGTTACAGATGAGCGTAAACAGGAGAGACAGTGAAAAAAGAACTTAACACGCTGTATATCAGACAAGCGACAGCATGTTAAGTTTAGTCAAACATCAGTACTATCCCCGTCACACTTCAAGTTGCCTGGGTGTTACTTGCGCCCAGCCCATCGAATCACATAGTTTATCTATGCTCATCGATGGTCTGAACTTGGCGCCTACAGGCAACTCGAATTATTTAGGGCATAACAGGCGAAAAGAGACGTAACTTTACCGTGCAGCTTCATAAATGCGACGGCTGACATCCAGAGTAATATCCTGATGTTCACCTAGTTTAGTCAGACCTTTTGCCTCGAGTTTAGCCAGTAAGCCTGGGATAGAACTACCATCCAGACCATAAGCAGAGAAGCGAGTTCCAGTCCCCATTTTCTCGAAGAAGTTACGTGTTGCATCGATAGCAGCATCGATGCGAGCTTCTTCGCTGCCTTCAGTAATGTTCCATACCCGCTCACCATACTGCAGCAGTTTGGCGTGTTTCTCATTACGTTTTTCATTAAGTAAAGCAGGTAACACGATGGCCAGAGTCTGGGCATGATCGAGGCCATGCATAGCCGTTAACTCATGACCCAACATGTGTGTTGCCCAGTCCTGAGGAACACCAGCACCAATCAGACCATTGAGAGCCATAGTGGCCGCCCACATCACGTTAGCACGGACATCATAGTTTTCTGGCTCGGCTAAAGCTTTAGGACCTTCCTCAATTAAGGTTAACAGTAAACCTTCTGCAAAGCGGTCCTGCACTTTTGCATTAACCGGGTAGGTTAAATATTGTTCGATAGTATGGACGAAAGCATCAACTACACCATTCGCCACCTGTACCACTGGCAGGGTATAGGTATATACCGGGTCGAGGATAGCAAATACTGGTTGTACGAAATCAGACATAAATGCCTGTTTGTCACCCGTTGCACGGCGAGATACTACTGCGCCAGAATTTGACTCAGAGCCAGTTGCCGGGAGTGTCAGTACTGAACCCATAGGAATCGCACTGGCGACATCATTTCCGCGAGTCAGTAAAATATTCCACGGATCTTTATCTTCAGGGTAATGAGCCGCTGCGGCAATAAACTTGGTGCCATCCAGCACGGAGCCACCACCGACAGCAAGTAAGAACGTCACTTTTTCGGCGCGTACTAGCTCAACAGCTTTCATTAAAGTTTCATAAGCAGGATTGGGTTCGATACCGCCAAACTCCAGAACATCAAGTCCTTCCAGTGCCTGATAGACTTGATCCAAAACGCCTGTTTTTTTGACACTACCGCCGCCATAGGTAATCAACACACGAGCTTGTGCGGGGATTTGTTGACGCAATTCAGCGATAGCCCCTTTTCCAAACAGAATGCGAGTGGGGGTATGAAGGTTGAAGTTATTCATAATAATTTTCCTGTTCTTCAAATGGACAATACGACACATTGCAATGGTAGTTATTTTGGTCGCTACCCGACAATCTCTCAATACTTATTCCTGCTTTTGTCTTGCCTATTTCTCTAGCGCTCTGGAGAAATAATAAGATCAAGAGCACAATGTTAAGAATGAAAGTGAAGAGGGGAATTGTCACTAATGAATCGTCAGGCCGTCTGCCAGCAACTAACGAACAAGATTAAGTTTCTGACTTTAAATGAAAATGATGAGATTTCCATTCCGGGGATCCATCTGTTATATGGTACTACGCCTCGAGAACGTTCACCGGTAATGTATGAGCCGGGTATAATATTTCTCTTTTCAGGACATAAAACGGGTTATCTGAATGGTCGGGTGTTTCACTACGATGCTAATGAGTATTTACTCCTGACCGTACCCTTACCTTTTGAATGTGAAACCAGGGCGACACCTGAAGAGCCTCTGGCGGGGATGCGTATTAACATCGACTTACTCCAGCTTCAGAACCTGGTCATGGATATTGGTGAGGACGATAGCTTTTGTCCCCAGGCTTCGGCTGATGGTATTAACTCAGTCGAACTTTCCGAAGATATCCTTTGTGCGGCTGAACGTTTACTGGATGTGCTGGAGAATCCATTGGACGCTAAAATTCTTGGCAAGCAGATTATTCGTGAACTCCTTTATCAGGTACTAAGGGGGCCACGAGGTGGAGCATTATTAGCCCTGGTGACCAGGCAGACACATTTTAGCCAGATAAGCCGGGTGATCAGACGGATAGAAACACGCTACACAGAAAACCTCACCGTTGATCAACTGGCCGCTGACGCCAATATGAGTGTCTCAGCTTTTCATCACAATTTTAAGTCAGTCACCAGTACTTCGCCACTTCAGTATCTGAAAAGTTACCGTTTGCATAAAGCTCGTTTACTGATGCTACATGATGGTATGAAGGCGAGCACTGCTGCGATTCGTGTTGGGTATGAAAGTGCATCACAGTTTAGCCGCGAATTTAAGCGCTATTTCGGTGTGACACCGGGTGAGGATACGGCCCGTATCAGAGCCTGATTACCGAATAATGTATACCCGTCATACTTCAAGTTGCCTGGGCGTTGTTTTCGTCAATCCTGCCAAATCACATAGTTTGTCTATGCTCATCGTCAGGATTGACTCAGCGCCTACAGGCAACTCGAATTATTTAGGGAATATAATCTGGTGCGGTGAAACCACACCAGATTATTAAGCATGAGGGCCTATTTACTGGTGGAGAATTTCTTTCTTAGCACCATGATAATCGTTCCGGTTAAACCGATAACCAGCAATACGATAGGGAGAATTACCAGGAAGGTCATCACCTTATCTTCATGACGTTTAACAAATGGGATCATACTTAAGATATAGCCAAAACTGGTAATCAGTAGTACCCAGAGGAAGCCACTCAGCCAGTTAAAAAATTGAAAACGGCGGTTGCTTAAACCCGAAAGACCCGCAATAGTGGGTAGCAGAGTCCGTACGAAAGCAATAAATCGACCGGCCAGCAAGGCAACCAGACCATGGCGGTTAAACATATGATTGGCTTTATCATGGTAGTGTTCAGGAAGCTGATGTAACCAGCCTTTCACCACGCGTGTGTTACCCAGCCAACGGCCTTGAAGATAACTTAACCAATAGCCCAGGCTTGCGGCAACAGTCAGAATAACTAATGTCGGAACAAAGCCCATCACTCCCTTCGCTATCAGCGCACCGGCAAGAACCAGCAAGCTATCGCCGGGTAGGAAGGCTGCAGGAAGCAGACCATTTTCAAGAAACAGGGTGACGAACATCACGAAATAAACAATGCCAATAACGTGAGGGTCGGACAGCGCAGCGAAATCATTATTCCACAGCGCCTGAGCAATCTCGTGTATCACAGCCATGATGGATCCTGTTGAACCACTAATTCGTGAGATGCCGGATGGTGTACCCATCACTTCGACTTATCTCTGTAGATCTTATTGTAACTAAAAATCCACGTAACATCTCAAATGGTGGTTCAACAATATGTATCCAGGGTCAAAAAACTCTTAGTTTTAGGTGGTTTTAGGCAATTCTTTGAAAGCCAGATTCCAAATCGGCGATTAAATCATCAACATTTTCCAGGCCAATATGAACACGGATCAGTGTACCTGTGAAATCGACGCCACTGACCGGACGAATTTTTGCCAGTTCTTCTGGCTGGTTAGCAAGGATCAGTGATTCATAACCGCCCCAAGAGTAAGCCATGCTGAAGTAATTAAAGTTATCGAGATAGTCAGCATACTCAGTATCGTTAAGCCGTTTTTTGAGTATGAAGGAAAACAGCCCACTGCAGCCGGTAAAGTCACGCTGCCAGTAGTCATGTCCTTTACTGTCTGGAATAGCAGGGTGGTTCACCTGTTCAACCTGCGGGTGTTGAGCCAGCCATTGCGCTATTTTCACGCTACTTTCCTGATGCTGGCGTAAACGCACTCCCAGGGTACGTAAACCGCGGCTGGTAACATACGCGGTATCGGCATCAACCATTTGCCCCATCAGATAGGCATTCTCACGTAGAGTGTCCCAACAACGTGCATTGGATACAGCGGTTCCTATCATCGCATCGGAGTGTCCGACTAAATATTTGGTACCCGCCTGAATAGAAATATCGATATCAAAATCCAGCGCTTTAAACAGCACGCCTGCTGCCCAAGAGTTATCAATCATGATAATCGCTTCAGGAGCAACACTCCGTACAGCCTTGACGATGGCGGGAATATCACAAAATTCCATGGTGATTGAGCCAGGGGATTCAAGAAAAACCACTCGTGTATTAGGTTTCACAAGGCTTGCTATCCCGCCCCCTATTAGTGGATCAAACCAAGTGGTGGTGACGCCAAGTTTAGCCAGAATACCGCGGCTAAAATCCTGGGTGGGTTCATAAGCACTTTCAGTTACCAGGATATCGTCGCCTTGTTCAACAAACGCCAGGATAGTATTCGCGACAGCCGCTGCTCCACAGGGAAACAGTGCGCAACCTGCACCGCCTTCCAGCTCACACATGGCTTCCTGAAGAGAGAAATGCGTCAGTGTACCGCGACGGCCATAAAACAATTCTCCTTGAGCTCGGTTTTCAGTCGCCAGTTTCTTGGCGGCGACGCTGTCAAAAACCAAAGATGACGCTCGCTGGATAACGCTGTTAACCGAACCATGAGTAAATTTTTTTCTGCGTCCGGCATTAACCAGCGTTGTTTCGATATGTTTTTCTGCCATCGTTGTTCGCCTTGTTTAACCATCTGGATGTCCAGACATACCGTATCATGATTTTTATTAGTTTCATCATGGCGTTTTTTCAGGTTTATAAAATAGTGCTACTTGCCGATGTATCTACCCGACATAATTCAAGTTATAGAATTATTATGGATATAGCGTATTAGGATTTAACATCATTAAAAGTAAGGTTAATATCTGTTAGTATGCAAATAGTAATGAGAACCACTATCAATTCGGCGTTTTTTTGCTATTATTATCGTCAGTATTAGTATCTATTTTTTGCTGGAGCGTAAGACGTGACAAATGATTTGATGCAAACGGACCTATCCGTTTGGGGTATGTACAGCCATGCCGACATCGTCGTTAAGCTAGTGATGATTGGCCTTGTGTTGGCCTCAGTGGTGACTTGGTCTATCTTTTTTAGAAAAGTAACGATGCTGATTGCCTATAACCGACGCCTGAAGCGCGAGCAACAGCAATTGGCTGATGTGCGCTCTTTGAATGAAGCCAGCACCATCGCAAAAGCATTCGGGACAGGTAGTATCACTGTCGGGCTGATTCACGAAGCTCAAAATGAGCGTGAGCTATCCAAGGGCAGTGAAGATAACGAAGGTATTAAAGAGCGGACTGGTTTCCGCCTTGAGCGCCGTGTTGCGAGTGTTGGGCGCTATCTGGGCCGCGGTAACGGTTTTCTTGCAACTATCGGAGCTATCTCACCCTTTGTCGGTCTGTTTGGTACCGTCTGGGGCATCATGAATAGCTTTATCGGTATTGCACAGTCGCAAACGACTAACCTTGCAGTGGTTGCACCGGGCATCGCCGAAGCGCTACTGGCAACAGGTATTGGTTTGGTTGCTGCGATTCCTGCTGTTGTTATCTATAACGTCTTCTCTCGTATGATTGGCAACTATAAAGCAGGATTGGGCGACGTTGCAGCTCAAGTTCTTCTACTCCAGAGCCGTGATCTGGATCTGGAAGCCAGTGCTGAGGTTCGCTCGGTAAGAACCGCTCAACAATTACGAGCAGGTTGATACGTTATGGCTATGCGCATGAACGAAAACCTCGATGACAACGAGGAAATGCATGAGATTAACGTCACACCATTTATCGACGTCATGCTGGTGCTGCTGATAATTTTTATGGTTGCTGCTCCTCTGGCAACGGTTGATGTAAAAGTGAATCTTCCTGCATCCACCAGCGAGCCGCAGCCACGCCCTGAAAAACCTCTCTATCTGTCGGTGAAAGCAGATCGTGAGATGTTTATTGGTAACGATCAGGTGACAAAAGAAACCTTGGTCGATGTACTCACTGCTGCAACCGAGGGGAAAAAGGACACCACTATTTTCTTCCGCGCTGATAAAACGGTTGATTATGAAACGCTGATGGACGTGATGGATATACTGCATAAAGCGGGTTATCTGAAAATTGGTCTCGTTGGCCAGGAAACAGTAGCAGCGGCAAAATAACGACTTTCTCCTCTCCTTAATTGGAGAGGAGAACTTTCCCTGGTTCTACAATCATACCCTCGTTTAATCCTCCCTGGCATGACTTGACTGTCCTGGCTAACAGTCATCATATCCATTGTCGGTTACAGTAACGAACCTTGCCAGCTGCCATCAGCCAGGCTCCTTGTTATTAAAAGCGTTTCCGCTTCTTCTGCTTTGATTCGCTGATAATGATTTTCAAGTCGTTTGAGAATATTATCCTGGAGTTCTGGATGTGCTGCTATTATTTCGGCCAGGACAACACCATAGATTTCTTCTTTAGCTAACCAGGGATGAAGATCCTGTCGATTCATCCACTTTAAGTTTACCAGGGCCGAAGCAATATCGGTTGTCTCCTGAGTTTGCCTGGTGATATTCGCATTTCTAATTTCAACCAAAGCGATAATATTTTCACTTAACCTAAATTCTGAGTTTTTATTATCGTTAATATCAGGTGCTGAGGATATATTATTCACAGTGTCGCTCATTATCTTATCCTTCAAATGAGTAATATAACGGACCGCTTATTTCCTGCGTTAGCTGGTTCAGCCAGATAGCTTGTTGTTTTTCAGTGATGAAGTCAGTTTTATCATTCAGTAACTCTTGTAGATCTGCCTGACTGATAAGCCCATCATTTACCAGGTCGCTAATCATACTGTGCAGTGCTTCTATTCTAATAGCGCACAACAAACGCGCCTTTATATGCCTGTCTGTTTCTTCAAGTAACCTATTGCGTGATTGCCCGGCGTAATGGCTACCACTAAGAATTTTTTTTTCTAACGCTAATAATTTATCGTTAACATTTTTGACAGAAATAGATTGTTCCGTTTCGCCATACTCTGCTGGAGCAAAAGGTTTTGTGATAAAAGAGTCGGGTAACATTGAATGTAATCCTTTGCTTTTTAGAAAAAATTCAGAATGCTCATGCCTGTGATATGATGCCCGAAAGATTAAATAAAAAAAACAGGCTTTGTTGATGAGCGCTATAATCGATGTCATGTTGATAGTCTTAGTATTGCTATGTATCGTATTGATTTTTCGTAGCATACATAAAAATGATAATAGAAATCATGATCCAAAAAATGATCTTTTATCTGTCAGCAATTATGAAGATCATTTCAGCTTTTTAATATCCAAAATTACCCCGATATTCTACTGGCGAGTTCACAATGAGTATGATGACTTCATCCAGGCAACAATAAAAAAAATGACTATTGATGAAATTATTTCACAACCAGCATTATTCAATGCCCAACGTCGTTGTAGTGACTTAAATTCAGCAGTATATCGATATTATGAAAATATTAAGAAACGTTGTGCTGATGGTGAAAAAGTCTCAGTTTCAGATATTGAGGTCATTAATCTGCGTCAGTGTTTTAATGAGTTGAGCTGCCAGGCATATCCCGAGTTAGTGGCGTTAATCTGGCCTCAGTATCAGTGCCCAGCGGTTAAACGTGAGAACATTATTGATGCGAAGCGTGGGCTACCGTCATAGACGGTATAAGTATCATTCAGCCTCGCTGATATGCCGCATGCCTGCTCTGTATCGCTCCCCACAACGCTGTGAGCCGTTTCGGAGTCAACCCGCCATACTTCAAGTTACTTAAGAACTTGTTGGGCTAAGATAGCCGAATGACTTGTTTTTTCTATACATATCGGCTTCCTCTACTTTATATCTGTACGCCACTCGAACTGAAATAAGTATTTGAAATTTATCAGCGAGATGGGGATACCTGTACTAGGCTAGAAGATATATGAGTACCGCAGTCGACGGCCTTCTCTCTGCGCCTACAAGCGCCTGGAACTATTTAGAATATAGTTCTAGGTAAAAATATCATACTCAGATTTGTATTATAGCTAGCAGTAAATATGTTAATGTTTAGGGGGGGATTTGCTACCCAATAATAGAGGAGATGTAAAATGAAATTTAACAGTATATTGAATTGCATGCTATCAGCATTATTAGTTACCTCACTATCTAGTGCGGCATGTTCGAGTTTAGCTATCACCGATAAGAAGAATAATATCTACCATGGTAGAACCCTGGAACTCACAGCCGATCTTCCTTCTTGGATAACCTACTATCCTAAAAATACCCATTTTCAAAAGAAAACCCCAGACGGAAAAGACGGTATTAGCTATGATGCAAAATATGAAATTCTGGCTATCAGCACAGAAATCTATTTTGACGGCGATGACCATAATATTTTTCAGGGGCTAAATAGTGGCGGATTATCATTTAGTGCCAATATGGTACCGGAAGCAAATTTAACTACACCAGATGAAAAATATTACGATAAAGCTGTTCCGGTTACTGCAATAGGTGAATGGGCTTTAGCCAATTTCTCGAGTGTTGAAGAAGTTAAGCAAGCAGTTGAAAATGGCTATTTTTGGTCTCCAGTGTTGAAAAACTTTGGCGATTTAAAATCACCTCTCCATTATGCTTTCTATGATAAAAAAGGTGGCAGTATCGTTGTTGAAGCGCTGGATGGAAAACTTCATGTGTATGATAACCCAACCCGTGCGATGACCAATGGTCCTGACTTCCCGTGGCATTTGAAAAATCTGAATAATTATAGTCAACTGACCAATGTGGACAGATCATCCGCGAAGCTTGGAAATATTCAGGTAACACAACCAGATAGTGGCATCGCAAGCGCTGATTTACCTTCTTCTGATACCTCAGTCGGACGTTTTGTTCGGGCAGTATACTATTCATCTTATGCTCTCAAAGGTGACTCTCCAGCGGAGTCGATGAATACCCTGGCGCATATCATGAATCGTTTTGACCGGACGAAAAATATTACCGTAGATGTGATGGGTGAGAGTCAATCTGCCAGTGCGATACCTGAGTCAGAATATACTGTCTGGACCAGTATGTCCGACCTAAGTAATGGTGTGATGTCAGTCCGTGGTTATAATGATATTAATTATACTGAATATTCACTGGCACAATTTAAAGACTCCAGCAAACCGGTATTTAAGCAAATAAATACCATTAAAAAATAAAGTTAATAGTTTTAAATGAGAGGCTGAAATATATCAGCCTCTTTTTTAGTTATCAATACGATAAATTACAACGCGTTGATGTAGACTCGTCATATTTTAAGTTACCTGGGTGTTGCCAGCGTTCAAGCAATCAAATCAATAGTGTATCTATGCTTATCGCCTGCCAGAACCTGGCGTCCACAAGCAGCTCGAATAGATCTTATATCCCCGCCATATCTCTCGCCGCGCGTATAGCTAGTCGAATCCCCCCCTTTTTTCTGTTCTTTTGATGGCAAAAAACAGGTCACCTGCTTGCTCCCCATTGATTAAGAATGTATTGCTAACTCGAATTAGTTTATGATTGTGGGGTATGGTTTGTGATAAACATGAGGGTGTATGGCCAAAACCGTTGAACAAGTCGCTAAAGCACTGAATATATCGATTACCACTGTCCGTCTGGTACTGGGGGGTAAAGCTGAACAGTACCGTATCAGTACCAAAACCCAGCAACGTATTAATGATTATGTTGCTGAAAACGGTCTGGTTGTTAATCATATTGCCCGTAGCCTGAAGCTAAATAAAACGGAAACCTTAGGTCTGGTTATTCCTCGTTTATCTAACCTTTTCTTTTCTACACTGGCTGAAAAACTCGAAGCCTGCTGTCGGCAGGCAGGCTATCAACTGATGATTGCCTGTACCTATAGTGACAGTGAACATGAAAATAGCCTGGTGGAAGGGTTACTGGCACGTAATGTTGATGGACTCTTTGTCGTACCTTCTAGTTTACAGACACAACTGCATCATCAACAGGTAGCTCGTAAGCGGCCGCTGATTATTCTGGACCGTGATTTTGGTGAAAACGACGTATCACTGGTCGTGAGTGATAACTATAACGGCAGTAAAAAACTAGTCCAGGCTATGACGCAAAATATTGATGTTTCGCCGTTTTTCTTTATCGCGGGTGATACTCAGCAACCCTCTATTCAGCGTCGTTTACAGGGTTACCTGAGCGAGTTTCCTGACGCTCAAGAGTGGATACTGTCTGCCAGCCATAACCGCCAGGAGGAGGGCAGACAATTGATGCTTAACTTCCTGAAACAGCATCAACAGCCGCCAAAAGCCTTTATTGCCTCCTCATTACCGATTCTCGAAGGTACCCTCAGTGCGCTCAGGGAAACCTATGGTTTTATTCCCTCAGATATCCCGATTGGTACTTTCGATGAACATCAAATGCTTGGTTTTTTACCCAATGCCGTCTGGTCTATGCGTCAGGATGAAGATTCCTGGGCACAACATGCATTTCACTTGATGAATAAAAAGCTTCAGGGAGAAAATGCGGATGTAAAAATCACCGTACCGATGACATTGATCCATCGTCCTTTGTCGGTAGAACAAAGAAACGGCTGAAATGGTAGGGAGAATTCTCCCTGCTTCTGATTTGAGTTATATCCAGTATTTTTTAACTAAGACTAAGATGTGATTAGCAAAAAATCCTGATCAAATATTTCCTCATGTTATCACCTGCCTGCCATATTTCACGTTGCTTGTGTATTTCGCTTACCTGTACACATCGCAAGGAAAATTAAGTGCCTACAAATAACCCTAATTATTTTTAATATATACGGCGTCGTCATATTTTGTAGAAAGATATTTTAAAACATGTAAAACGTTATTCTTACCGATATGTCACGACCGTGTCATTATTCCGGGGAAACAGATATCATATATAGTAACTGATAGATGTAATGCATTATTCTGCTAGTTATTCGCTATACAGGCAGAATAATGCATACTGGGAGAGTATTCAAGCGTTGAGCACTACCAGTTCTTCCATGCGCAGGCCCGTCAATTTTATCACCAGATCATAATCGATACCCTGCTGTAACATAGAATGGGCAACGGTACGAATCCCTTCTTCCCGACCTTCTTCTCTGCCTTGCAGTATTCCTTCTTTTCTACCTTTCTGCTCCAGTTGCTGGGCAATAGTCATCAGTTCATTCCCATGTTGCGGTACCCGTAAAGCAAGTTCACGGACAAAGGCTCCAGCGTCTGCTGTTTCACCTGCCTGAATAATATAGTTTATCAGTGCCTCCACCTGAGGTGAGGCCAGATAGTCAGTGAGCAATACTGCCACGAGTTTATCTATCAATACTGTCAAATTACGCTGATGTATATGCTTTTGTAGTAATGTCAGAGCCGCCATACTGCGGTGCTCCATGATCTCTTCATCCGGGATCGCGGTGATATCTACCAGTGGGAAGTCATTGCTATAAAGATTTTTGGCCAGTTCCGGGTCTGCAAATTCCTGTAGCCAGTTAGTGGAATAGGGATAAGGAGTTCGCTTCCCGGTATAAAACAGAACAGGTATCACCAGCGGCAATTTCTTATGGCCTGCATCGAGATGACTCTGCATGGCGGCCACTGCGTAACGGATCATACGAAATGCCATATGCTTATCTGGACTCGATTGGTGTTCAATCAGAACCTGCACATACCCTTTACCTCCGCCAACTGTTTTCAAACTATAGAGTATATCGCTGAAATACTGACGCAGATTTTCCTCAACAAAAGATCCGTTTTCCAGTTTCAGTGTACTCAAGTCACAGATAGCACGTAACTCTGCGGGGAGGTGGATCTCCATAAAATCCCGGGCGATATCTGGGATTTTAAGAAACTGCCGAAAGGTTGCATCGTGAGGAGTGGCTGTACTTTTGTTCAACTTTATATATCCTGGCTCTGAAATAAATTCAGACAGGGTAGGGAAGGTGCCTAATGAAAAATATCAATAAACTCTACTGATAGAGTATTTTTATTTATTTTAAGACAATGATTAGTTTTTTATAGAATAGATGTTGTTTACATTTTTCATTTTTATTAATCCATCTTGTAAGATCTTTGGTTAAATAAATCTCCTAATATTGTTGATTAGATTGTTCAGAATATAAATCGATAGATAATCAATTAAAATTATACCCGTCATACTTTAAATTGTCTGAATGTTGCATACGCTAAGCGTACAGAATCACACAATGTGCCTGTGCTCATTGTCACCCTTCACTTTGCACTTGGGATCCACTGGCATTGTTCAGGTCGATATGGTCAATATCTGGCTTAATTTCACAAAAAAAATGCCATTTAATATCAATTGATTAACAATATTGAATTCGATCTGCATCACAATACCTCATTGAGATGATTGTTTTTATCGCATGGACTATTTATTTTGCTAACTCGAGTTAGCATGTTGAGTCATGATGAGGTTTTCCATGGAAGAGCAATATTTTATTGGTGTTGATGTGGGTTCAGCCAGCGTCCGTACCGCTGTGTTTAACAAAACGGGTCAGCGCTTAGGGTTCTCTGTGCTCCCTATTTCGCAATTCAAACCCAAAACAGATTACGTTGAACAATCTGCAACCGAGATTTGGGCACAAGTGTGTCTGTCAGTTCGCAATGCTGTCCAGCAGTCTGCTATCAACCCTCTTCATGTGAAATCTATTGGCTTTGACGCAACATGTTCCCTGGTCGCTGTAGGAGCCAATAGCGAGTCGATATCCGTTTCACCGCATGAGCTTCCTGAACAAGATATTATTATGTGGATGGATCATCGTGCCGCCGTTGAAACTACCACTATCAATCTCACCAATGATCCCGCCCTGCGCTATGTCGGTGGTGAGGTGAGTATTGAGATGGAGCTACCCAAGATCCTTTGGCTGAAAAATAATTTTCCTGAGCGTTATAACGAAGTATGGCGTTTCTTTGATTTAGCCGATTTCTTAGTCTGGAAATCGACCCAAGCGGATGTTGCCAGTGTCTGCACGTTGACATGTAAATGGAATTACTTGGCTCACGAAAAAGATTTTAGCCAAAGCTTATTAGCCGATATCGGGCTAGAAGATTTATTAACCAAGATCCCCGAAACTATTTTAGACCTCGGTCAATCCGCAGGATATTTGACTGCAGAAATCGCCGATGCATTTGGCCTCCACACTCAGGTTGTTGTCGCTTCCGGCATTATTGATGCCCATGCTGGTGGACTGGCGTTAACCGCTGAACAACCTGAAGGTAGCCTCGCTATCATCAGTGGAACCTCTAACTGCCATATGATTGTCAGTCGAGATCCGGTGATGGTTCCTGGAGTATGGGGTCCTTATTTCGGTGCAATGTTACCCAGCTGGTGGTTAAACGAAGGTGGGCAAAGTGCGGCAGGTGCGCTGGTTGAATGGACCATCCGCCAGCATGAAGCGTGGCCTGACTTACTGGCTGAATCCAATAGCAAAGGCGTTAATTACTATCAGTTACTCAATGAAGCAGTAGAACAGTTACGTTTAACTGAAGATTATCCTACTGCTCGTTTTCATGTACTTGCTGATCACCATGGCAATCGTTCCCCACGTGCTAACCCTGATGCTAAAGGTATGGTGAGTGGTTTAACTCTGGAGAGCGGACGTGTTTCCCAGGCTCGCTACTATCTGGCTACTCTGCAATCTATTGCCTATGGCACGCGCCATATTATTGATTCCCTGGAAGAGGCCGGACACAAGATCACCCGTATTGTGATGTGCGGTGGGGCGACCAAAAATCCTCTCTGGCTTCATGAATATGCCAATGTGACAGGCCGGGAAATTCATCTGGTACAGGAAGAAGATGCAGTGAACCTGGGGGCGGCATTATTAGGTGCTGTGGCATGTGGTGCTTTTAGTCACTTTTCTCAGGCGGCGAGTGCCATGGTACGCGACGGCGATATTATTCATCCTGATGCCTCCAGCTACTCTTTCCATCAAGCGAAATATCAGGTCTACCTGCAAATGTACCAGGATCAGCAGAACTATAACGACGCCATGTCCAATTTTTAATTATTGCCATATTACTTACCCTTTTTGACTGGAGATATTTATGTTGCAAGCGAATCTACCTGAGTTACCTGTCAAATATCACGCGGCTGAAAATGAAATATTACTGGTTGCTAACGCTGACTTGCGTGAACCTGCAAACGTGACATGCTGGCCAGTGCAAAAACAATTTGAAGATAAACTCGCAGTTGCGCTAGAAAAACTCGGTTATAAAATTAAACGCGCGCATGATATTAATGAGTCACGTGGACATGGTTTTATTAGTAGCCAACGTGAAGGTAGTGATATCTTTTCTGAAATAGATCCTGATGCACCCGTTATTGTCTTGCTCACAGCATGGCAATATTCCCACCATATTGCACCTTCACTCTCTCACCACCGTGGCCCTATTTTATTATTAGCTAACTTTGATGGTACCTGGCCTGGATTAGTGGGCATGCTCTGTATGGCAGGTACCATGACGAGCCTGGGTAAAAACTACTCTCGCTTGTGGTCAGCTAATTTTGATGATGAGTTTTTTGAAAATGGTCTGGCGACATGGTTGCGTTACGGTTCACTTCAGCATGATCTCAGCTATCTGAAAGATGTTCCAGCTACCCATCCAGTAATGGCGACTGCAGCGGGTGCGGTAGGCCGTCAGGTTGGCGAATTTATCTTAAGAAAAAAAGAGATCATTGGCTTATTTGATACCTTCTGCATGGGCATGATTAACGGCGTTTTCCCACAGCTCGCGATGGTGAATATCGGTATGCCGATTGAATCACTGTCACAGTCAGCGCTGTTAGTTGAAATGGCGAAAGTACCTCAGGAGTTACGCGAAGAATGTCTGAGCTGGTATGAAAACCAGGGAATGACATTTATGTTCGGGCAAGAAGGTAAAACGGAATTAACCCGTGAGCAGGTATTAGGCCAATGCGCGATGATGATTGCGATGGCGCGTTTTGTGAAACGCTTTGGTTTATCTGCGGTAGGTGTTCAGTATCAGCAAGGATTAAAAGATTGCTGCCCGGCCTCTGATTTTGCCGAAGGTGCGATTGGTTCGACAGCTCGTTTTCCTATCCCTGATGAAGACGGTGAAATTATCTGGCCTGGGGCACCTATCCCATGCATTAATGAAGTGGATATGGGCACAGCGATACCGCAAACCATGTTATGGCGCTTGCTGACAACATTAGGACTGCCAGCTGAAACCACGCTGCATGACGTCCGCTGGGGCAGCGAATATGACGGCACCTTCTACTGGGATATGGAAATCTCTGGGGCAGTACCTTTTGAGCATCTTAAAGGGGGTATTAAAGGCGCGACTGGATACCGTCAGCCAGCGATGTTCTTCCCGTTTGGTGGCTCAACGATTGCCGGGCAGAGCAAAGCAGGGCGTCTGGTATGGGCGCGTGCGCATTATGAAGGAATTGACGTTATCATGCATATCGGTACCGGCACTGCGGTGGAGTTACCTGAAGCCGAGTTCGAACGCCGCCGCCGTGGGACTAACTATGAGTGGCCACTACTCAACTGTGTCTTAGACGGTGTTACGCGGGACGATTTAATGGCCGGGCATCAGAGTAACCATGTTACCCTCGCCTATGTTGATGAAGATAAACTGGAATTTGTGTTACAAGCTTTTGTTGCACAGGCACTGACTCAAGGCATCCACGTTAAAGTTGCTGGTGATGCTGCTCAACACTTACAAGGGCAATCATCATGAGCCAACAAAAATATGGCGGCGTCTGGCCGGTAATGCTGACTCCGTTTGACTCTCGCGGTGAAATTGACTGGCCTGCATTAGCCCGTCTGATTGACTGGTACATTGATTCTGGTGTGCATGGATTATTTGCTGCCTGCCAGTCCAGCGAAATGTTCTATTTAAGTGATGAAGAGACACAAACCCTGGTTAAGTTTGTGGTTCGTCACGTCAATGGTCGCGTTCCGGTGGTTGCTTCCGGACACACGGCAACCGGACTGAGCCAGCAAAAAATACAGTTACAGGCTATTGCAGATACTGGTGTCGATGGCGTGATTATGATCAGTAACCGTCTGGCGTTAGCTGGCGATTCTGATGCTCAGGCTCTGGCAACATTGCAGGAGCTAACAGCAGCGCTACCAGCGAGCGTTGATTTGGGTATCTATGAGTGCCCGTATCCGTACAAACGCCTGTTATCAGATGATATCGTCAAATGGTGTGCTGACAGCCAGCGCTTTACCTTTATTAAAGATACCTGCTGTTCATTACCCATAATTGAACGTCGCCTTGCATTAACCGAAGGTAGCCGTTTGAATATTGCCAATGCCAACAGCCAGACATTATTAGCATCACTACGTGCGGGATGTACGGCATATAGCGGTATCATGGCTAACTTCCATCCTGAGTTATATGTCTGGCTATATGAGAACTGGAAAACCGACAGTGACAATGCTGAGAAACTTGCTAACTATCTGTCAACGTCAGCGCTAGTAGAAACCTTAGATTATCCGGTATGTGCGAAATATCATCAGCGTAAAATAAATAATTTTACCTCTATTTATAGCCGCACACGTAATAGTCAGAATTTTGACTCATCATTCTTCCCTGATGCGATCGATAGCATGATCGAATTAGGTGAAGAAATGAAAAAAACGCTCTCTTTATCCCGATAATTGCTAAGGACCTATTGATGCCTTTTATCGCCCAAAAAATGCAATTTATTCTGGCAGAGGATCACAATCTTTTCCATAACTGCCATGCTTCAACAATTGTTAAAGTCCCTGGAACAGAGCGGCTGTTGGTAGCTTTTTTTGCTGGCGATAAAGAAGGTAGCGGTAATACCGCTATCTGGTTGGCAGAAAAAGAGACAGACAACTGGCAAAATATACGGCCAATTGTTGAAAAACAAGATGTTGCGCACTGGAATCCGGTTTTACATGTGGATAATGTGACCGGAAATATTTGGTTATTTTATAAAGCAGGAGCCGATGTTCATCAGTGGACAACCTGGTATGTTATCTCAACCGACGGAGGAAAAAATTGGAGCGGATCTTATCCTCTGGTGGCTGGCGACAATACTCCTCGTGGCCCGGTAAAAAATAAAGTGTTGGTGATGAGTAATGGTGAATGGCTGGCTCCGGGATCGGTTGAAGATAATCAATACTGGGACGCTTTCGTCGATATTTCAAATGACCGTGGCGAGCACTGGCAACGTGTTGATATCCCACTGGTACATCGTCAAGAGGCGAACAGCAATCAGGATGTCTGGCAGGGTTTAAAAAATGATGCGCTGTGGGAAACAGATCTTACCACTGTATTTCAGTGGGACGGAATCATACAGCCAACATTATGGGAATCAAAACCTGGGCATGTACATGCGATGATGCGCAGTAGTCGCAATTATATTTATCGTAGCGACTCTGAGGATTATGGCCGTAGCTGGTGCCCGGCGTATCAAACAGTATTACCTAATAATAACAGTGGCATTGATATTATTACCTTAGCAGATGGCTTACTGGTACTGGTTTATAACCCGGTGTCAGGAAACTGGAGTCGGCGTTATCCAATATCTGTCAGTACTTCATCTGACAATGGTAATACCTGGTCTGAGCCATTGGATTTATTAGATGGTGAAGGCGAATTTTCATACCCGGCCATAATTGCTGAACATGGAACCCTACATATTACATACACATGGAATAGACAAAATATCGTCTATCAGCAATTATCGGTAAATAAATAATTTGTGGAGAAAGGTCTGATGAAAAAAAATCTACTGGTAGCCTTAGCCATCACTGCGACATTGGGCATGAGCTATACAGCATTAGCTGAGCAATTAACTTATCCGAAAAAAAATATCGATGTAGTGATCCCGAAAAATCCCGGCGGAGGCACTGATACATCAACCAGAACCGTGATTGAGTACGGTAAAGATATGATGCCAGAGGGGCGTATTTTTGTTCCGGTAAATAAACCGGCCGGAAATGGTATAACAGGGCTAATCGAAGTGGCGAAAGCCAAGCCGGACGGTAATAAGCTCGTCATGACCACGGTAGAACTGGCGATGTTTCCTCATCAGGGAAAATCTCCAGTAACCTATAAAGATTTTACCCCTATTGCCACGACTATTGCTGATCCAGTGGTATTAGTGGTGAATGCGGATTCACCGTATAACACCTTGCAAGAGTTTATTGATGCGGCAAAAGCCAATCCGGGCAAGCTGAAAGTAGGTAACTCCGGTATGGGCGCTATTTTCCATCTGGCGGGTATTAATATTGAGCGACTGACTAACACTAAATTTAACCATATCCCTTTTAGTGAAGGTACCGGGCCTTCTATTGCCTCATTAGTGGGTAACCATATCGATGCCACGCTGACCACGCCTGGCTCAGTAAAATCGCACGTTGATGGTGGCATGTTGCGTATTTTAGGAGTGATGGATGATAAGCCTTTCCCACTCTTCCCATCGGTACCGACCTTTAAAGAAGCATTGAATTTAGATACTAATGTCAAAATGCGTGCTTGGGCGGTACTGGCAACGACTAAAGGCGTACCAGAGAATGTGAAAAAAGAACTGGTTGATGCCTTTACCCTGGTGGTAGAAAAGCCTGAATACCAGGAAGCACTAAAGAAACAAGGTATCATGCCTACAGTTATTGTGGGTGAAGATGCATATAATATGATGAAAGAAGATCATGATATGTATGCAGAGCTAATTGCTGAAACATTGAAGAAATAGAAAACTACTCGCCCACGGACGGGCGCAGGATATAAGATATGAACAAAATCAATACAATAATTGGTATCATTTCAATCATATTCGGCTCGCTTATTATTTATCTCTCTCGTGACATGAGTATGTTCGATGAATACGGTGTTCCTGGCGAGCGTTTCTGGCCATTTGGACTAGCACTGCTATTTATATTTTTAGGATCCCTGCAATGTCTCAATGCCATTATCGATAGAGTTAAACATGTCAATCAAACCGTTGATTTAACCTCTACTGCAGTAACACGATCTTACTTTCTGAGTGGTCTGATTGTTTTATATGCAATAGGACTTTATTTCCTTGGCTTCATTATCTCATCTCTTATTATAATTCCAATTATTATGTGGATGATGAATGAACGGAAAGTTAAAATGTTAGCGTTAGCTTCTGTCTGTATCGTCTGTGCAGTTTATGTATTTTTTGATATGGTTTTCAACTCTACATTACCTATTTCAGTATTTCTTGACTAAAACAAAAGAGGAGATGCACGATGGAAGTATTAGACGCTTTTCTTATTGTTTTTAGTCCTGAAACAATAACGATAATATTTTTAGGTGTTTTTGGTGGAATTGTTATTGGTGCCCTACCTGGCTTGACCGTTAATATGGGTATTGCCTTGTTGCTTCCACTAACATATACCTTTCAGGGAATGACAGGGATTTTATTGCTGCTCGGAGTATACTGTGGAGCTGTATACGGTGGGTCGATTACTGCAATATTAATCAGTACGCCAGGGACGCCTGCATCAGCAGCAACAGTGCTTGATGGCTACCCAATGGCGAAAAAGGGTCAGGCAGGACGAGCACTTGGGCTGTCGACCATGGGTTCTATGTTTGGCGGTATATTCAGTACGATAGCCCTGATTTTTATTGCCCCTCAATTGGCAAAAGTTGCTACCGGGTTTTCTGCTGCTGAGTATTTTGCCTTAGCCGTCTTTGGTATCAGTATTATTACCAGTGTGTCATCACACTCAATAATAAAAGGACTCATGGGGGGCGCAATTGGTTTGGCTATAGCGACCGTTGGTTTAGACCCGATGACATCCGGCATGCGTTTTACTTTTGATTCAGTCTATTTAATGGGAGGAATATCATTCATTCCAATTCTGGTAGGACTGTTTGCTTTCTCACAAGGGCTGATCAGTTTTGAAGAAGATTATCGTGAGCGCAGCCAGAAAGCATTAGTTAAAATTAAGGCAAATATTGATCGTATATTACCTACCAAGGCTGATTTTAAACGTGTGTTACCCACGTTCTTACGTTCATCAGTAATCGGAACGGGTATTGGTACCATCCCTGGGATCGGCGGCGATATCTCCTCGTTTATTGCTTATAACGAAGCAAAGCGCTGGTCTAAACATCCGGAAGAGTTTGGTAAAGGTTCTCCTGAAGGCGTTGCTGCGCCAGAAGCGGGTGCCAGCTCGGTCACTGGGGGATGTATGGTTCCGCTCATGACCCTGGGTATTCCTGGTGATGGTGCTACAGCCATTATCATGGGTGCCTTTATGGTTCAGGGCCTGGCACTTGGCCCACAGTTATTCACTAATAATCCGGTTGAAGTAAACAGTATATTTATTGGCCTGATGGTAGCCAACATACTACTGGGGCTTTTAGGTTTCCTCTTTATGAGGGGGTTTGTCAAAGTCATGGATGTGCCGCGGCGTATCCTGGTACCGATTATTTTGGTGCTCTGCTGTGTGGGAGCTTACTCGGTAAACCATGATATCACGGATGTTTTTGTCATGATTGGCGCTGGAATATTAGCCTACGTGCTGATAAAGCTCGATTTCTCCATGTCTCCTATTGTTATTGGTATTATCCTCGGGCCAATGGCAGAGTCTAATTTACGTCGAGCACTGACGATGTCTCAGGGTGATTTGTCCATTTTATATACTCGCCCAGTTACCGCGACCTTTTTATCCATTGCTTTACTCACTCTACTATTACCTATCATTGGCCCAGTAGTGAAGCAATTATGGAAAAAGCTGAAGAATAAATAATCCTCTGCGTATTATCGTTTAATCTCCTGCTAATTAAGTTAGCAGGAGATTTTTTTGTCTTTAGCACTCAATATCCACCATAGAAAATGCCCGGTAAGTTGAACTTACCGGGCATTTGATTTGAGTTATTACAGCATGTTGTAGATTAGGCGCTAAAACTAATATCCGTGCTCTCACACAGCTGCTTCAGTGATGCTTCCAGCTCCGCGTACTCTTCTGGTAACAAGTCCAACTGCGGTAAACGCATATGGCTTTCAGTCAGGCCACGCATTTTTAGTGCTGCTTTGAAAATAGCCATGTTAGAACCTGATTTTAAAGCATCGCTGAATTTCACACAGACTGACTGCCAGTGTTTTGCAGCTTGCAGTTCATTACTGGTATAGGCGCTATACATATTAACGAAAGGCTCCGGGAAGACACAGGCACAACCTGACACGGTACCATCACATCCGGCATCCAGCAGGCCCATAAAGAGCTTATCGTAGCCATGCAGTACAGAGAAGTTATCGGCAACGGCGATATAGCTCAGAGTGGTATTGTTGTCAGCGAAACTGTATTTAATGCCAATGACATTTTTACATTGCTGCTGAACGCGAGCGGCGAGTTCTGGTTTGATATTATTTGCTGCACATTGTGGAATATTGTACAGATAGACCGGGAAGTCAGCGGGTACGCTATTCGCGACAGTCACAAAGAAGTTCTCTAATTCACGGTCATTGGCAGAGAAGAACTGCGGTGTCACTACACCAATACCATCAGCGCCAGCGCTGGCGGCGTGTTGGGCTAAAGCGATGGTATCTTTTAACGTCATAGCTCCGACATGAATAAAGACCGGTAAACGGCCTTTGGCGGTATTAATCACGGTTTCGGCAACCGTTTTTCTTTCTTCAACCGATAAACGCAGCATTTCACCCGTGGTACCGCAAGGATACAGGCAGCTAACGCCTTTAGAGACCAGCATCTCTGTTAATTCAGCTAAGGCTGCTACATTCACATTATCATCTGAATCAAAAGGTGTGGTCATTGCCACGGTAACACCGAAAAGTTTTTTCATAATCAGGCCTTTAATTAAATAGCTTCAACAATAACTTTAATGGCTAACATGCCAGGATCGTCTAACCCAATAGATTTTTCAGGGAACATACGTGCTCGCCCTAATAGATTGGGTTTTTGGCGGAATTCATCCAGCGTATTATTCACGCTGGTTATCGCGGTGGTTTTTAATTCATTCGCAGGGGGCGCAGGGGCCAGTGCTTCAGATAACTGCTGGATAATATCCAGCACCGATTTTTGGCCTAACTCTCCTTTACCGCGTGCCATCATGCTCTGATAAGCAACTGTGAGCAGAGGGGGGATATCGTTGGTTGAAATCTCGCTCAGCTGTTTTTCTTTGCAATATTTCGCCATCGCCATAAATGCCGTGGCTTGTAAGGTGCCAAAAGAGGAAGCACAGGCTTTTTGCAGCGATTTGCTGCATTGAAACAGTGCCTGGCTCAAGTCATCTGGCCAATTCTCTGCGTCATGAGCAATTTGCCGCCAGCCTTTATCCATGGTCAGGCCTAAATCACCATCACCCAGACGGCTGTCGGCTTCGCACAACATCTCTTGTGATTGCTGACAAGCGGCAGCAATACGCTGGCTAGCCAGTTTTAAATCAGTAACGGTAAAAGTTGTCATGATTACACTCTCCAGAAGGCACAGTGAGCCGGGGCATTCATCAATTGCTCAAGCTCGCTATCGAGTTTGCACAGTGTCAGACTGGCACCTGTCATTTCCATCGAAGTGGCATAACGCCCCACCAGAGGCTGCACAATACGTGCCCCTTTAGCCAGGATCAGTTTTTCGATTTTCTGATAGAGGATGTAGAGTTCTTCAAGTGGTGTAGCACCCAGTGAGTTTACGAGTAAGGAAACGGCATCACCCTTTGTTAACTGGAGTTCACTTTGCAGGCGCTCGAACATCTCTTCGGCGATTTCATCCGCAGTGCGTAATTCAGCACGCCAGATCCCTGGCTCACCATGGATACCCATACCCATTTCCATCTCATTGTCGCCAATATCAAAACCAGGGCGGCCAACGGCAGGTAAAATGCAGGAAGTCAGTGCGCAGCCAATAGTACGGGTATTCGCCATTGCTTTACTTGCAACACGGGTAACTTCATCCAGCGATGCGCCTTCCTCTGCTTTGGCACCTGCTAACTTAAAGCCATAGATCATGCCAGCAACACCACGACGTTTTGCTGCTTCTTCCGGGGAGGCTGATGCCACATCATCGGCAGCAAGTACGGTGGTACAACGAATATCGTCTTCAAAATCGACAGTTTCGGATGCCATATCAAAGTTCATGACATCACCGCCGTAGTTGCCATACAGCAACAACACCCCCTGTCCGTTGTCTGCGGCACGAATAGTATCCGCCATCAGTTCAGCCGAAGGAGAGGCAAAAACGTCACCGACTGCAGCAGCATCTAATAACCCTTCACCGACATAACCGGTAAATACGGGTAAATGACCAGAACCGCCACCGGTAACAATACCCACCTTACTGGTATTGGCTTTCTTAGCTCGGGTAATTAAGCGTGGCTGTGGTTGATGATAAATATGGCTATGAGCTGCACATAAACCCGCTAACGTTTCATCAACATAAGACTCTGGTTTATTCAGTATTTTTTTCATGCGTATTTCCCGACGTTAAATCAACCGATGAGAGGTATCATAATTAAATTTTTTCGAAGTCCACCGAATCACATTATCTGTTTCGGTGAACTTTTTCGTAATTACAGACTATTATCTTTTATTCGCCTGCGATTATGGCTGGTGGCTATGTGCTGGTTTTTTTTCTTTAAATATCGTTCTGATTTGCATAATCACAATACACAAGAAAGCCGTCGCCAATACCATGGAAACAGGGCGGCTGACAAAGTTAAGGTAGTCACCATCAGACTTCATCAAGGATGATAATAAATTCTTTTCTAACATTGGTCCCAGTATCAGGCCAAGTATTATCGGTGATATCGGGAAATTTCGTTCTTGCAGGAAATAACCAATTACCCCCATTACCAGCATTACGACAACAGAAGAGATCGTATTGGTAATCGCATAGGAACCGACAATGCTGAATAAGATAATAACCGGGTAGATAATTGCGCTATCGATAGCAACGATCTTTTTCAGTAAATTAACAACGATAAAGGCCATTGGTAATAAAATAATATTGGCGATAAAGAAAATAATAAAGACTGCATAGAGTTTATCCGGGTTGAATAAAAACAGAGTAGGTCCCGGTTGCATATCTTTCATATACAGTACGCCGATAATAATTGCCGCGGCAGAATCACCAGGAATACCGAACACCAAGGTGGGTATCCAGCTTCCAGCCAGACTGGCATTATTACTGGTAGAGGCACTGACAATACCTTCTTCTGATCCTTTACCGTATTCTTGAGGTTTTTTTGAGAATTTTTTCGAGACGGCGTAGGAGATCCAGGCAGCGATATCGGCACCTGCACCCGGTAAGGCACCAATTAATGTTCCAATAGCTCCGCCACGCATAACACTGGTCTTACGCTTAAGAAGAACGCCACCGACACCTTTAAACAGGTTATAAGAACGTTCATCACCTTCAATCGTTTCTACCGGCTGACCTTGCCCCTTCCTGCGGTCAACATAGTATTTTATCGCGCCCGAGATGGCGAACAGGCCAATCATTGCCGGAATAAAACTGACGCCCTGCATCAAAGAAACTTGATCAAAAGTGAAACGCGCCTGGCCGGTGAACTCATCAAAACCGATGGTCGCTAAGGCGATACCAAACAACATGGCCAGAATACTTTTACTGATATTACTGCCAGAAACAATGGTCGCGCAGCTTAAGCCAATGAGTGACAGCCACATATACTCATAAGAGCTAAAGTTTAAGGCAAAATCCGCCAGAACTGGGGCGGTAAACGCCAGAACAATGGTACCAATTACGCCGCCAATTACTGAGGTGGTTAGCGAGAGACCCAGTACCCGGTTGGTTTTACCTTGTTTTACCATCGCATGAGCATCATTGGTGTAGGCCGCTGATGCCGGTGTACCTGGAATATTCAGTAACGCCCCTGGAATATCACCGGCAAAAATAGAAGCAGCGCCAAGCGATATCATCAGTGCCAAAGCTGGAATAGGATCAAGAAAAAAGGTAAATGGCACCATTAAAGCAATGGCCATTGTTGATGTTAATCCGGGAATAGCACCAATAAACAGACCGAATAAGCACGCTCCGATAATCACCAAAAATGTTGTAAAATCAAGGTAAGCTAGTGCACTTATTAATATGTCCATACTCTTTGTCCTGCTCTATGAGAATAACTGGGGTAGCTGGACTAAAAGCACAGCGGTAAATAAATAATACACACCTACGACAACCCCTAATGAAATGATAAAGCTATACACAGCTTTAGCTCTGGAATATTTCATCATTAGCGGGGCTGTGATCACTAACCCTGTTAAAATAAATCCTAAATAATCGACGCACAGAATATAAAAAATAATTAAACCGGCCACGATCAATACAAACTTAATCTCATGCCAGGATACTAATGGAGTCTCATCTTCATTCTTACGTGACATCATATCGGTGAGTGAGAAGATAATCATTCCCGCACCTACTACTGATGGCATAAAAGCAGCACCATATTCACTGAAATCGCCTAATGAATAGGAACTGTAACCGATAAGAAAAAATCCGAAAAAGAACATTAATAAAGAAACAATATGACGATTTAGCATAGGGATTTAACGGCCGATTTAACGGCCGTCTCCTTCATTATTTCTTCAGGATTTCACCAAATTTTTTATCTTCATTCGCCATAAAGGTATGAGCATCATCACCGTATAACTCAATGACCTCAAAACCTTGCTTATTCGCGAATGAGGCTAACTCACCTTTGGCATACACTTTTTTCATGGCTGTTATTAGTTTCTCTTGAACATTTTTATCAAGCCCTGCTGGGGCAACCAGCATATTCCATGCCTGCAGTTCCCAGTCATTAGGCGTGGCTTCTTTAAATGTCGGGACATCGGCATAGAACGGTGATCTTTCGGCTGACATAATAGCGAGGTTATTAACCAGGCCGGCTTTTACCATACTGTCTGCTTCACCTGGTGATGAGGTGACAATATCAATACCGCCAGAAGCCAGTTCTTGTAAGGCTGCACTTGCTCCCTGGGTTGGGATAAAGCGAATGGCATCATCGTTTAAGCCGGCTGAACGTAGCATACCAATATTGTTAAGGTGCCAGATGGAGTTGAGGCCGCTGCCTGAGGCTTTCAGTTTTCCTGGATTCGCTTTAGCGAACTCAATCACTTCCTGAGCATTTTTAAATGGTGAGGACTTACTAACTTGCAAGCCACCGTAGATAACAGCCAGACGGGTAATCGGGGTATAGTCTTCGTAGTTGAGCTTAGTCATTCCCTGATGGTGCATTAAGGCAATTTCAACGGTTGCAATACCTAGCGTATAACCATCCGGCTTGGCACTTTTTACTGCATCATGGCCAACGACGCCGCTGCCGCCAGTTTTATTGACCACATTAACGTTCACACCCAGTTCTTCTTGCAAACCTTTTGCTGCCAGTCGGGCGACAGTATCGGTATTACCACCTGCTGCCCAAGGCACGATGATTGTAATGGGTTTTTCAGGCCATTCAGCTAATGCCACGCCTGGAATTAATGTGCCACATAGGGTAAATGCAAGGAGGACTTTTTTCATTATAGGTACCTTTTCTTATTACAGGACTTGAGGTCTTGAGTGTTTTATATAGGAATCTAAACGTGCCTGGACTT
>Ga0302347_1000128_pt1 | contig 141891 bp, 126 predicted proteins | sample PhyWR1_FD_202178 | JGI IMG/M metagenome (GOLD analysis project Ga0302347, IMG submission 202178) | Leaf surface microbial communities from wheat plants in UC Gill Tract Community Farm, Albany, California, United States - DLSL W.R1 (v2)... | ecosystem: Host-associated > Plants > Phyllosphere >... | reverse complement strand
GTGTTCACTCTTCAAGACTTGATATTTTTTTGCGTCCGAAGACGCTGCACCCTAGGGTGCTTTAGATATCAATCTTGCGAGTGCCCACACAGATTGTCTGATAAATTGTTAAAGAGCAGTGAGTTGCATACTTTCGTTTGCTAACTCGAGGTGGCGTATATTACGCTATCCTCTTTAAGAGTCAATCCTTTATTTCAGAATCTTTTCTCTTATCTTCTACGTTACATTGTGAAGTTGTTCACATGTTCCGTGTCGATGGAGGCGCATTATAGGGAGTTATCTTGGTACTGCAACACTTAAATGCGATAAAAATGACTGACTGCTGCATTCCACAGCGAAACCCCGGTTTATACGCATTTACACACAGAGTTATCCACAAATGAATATCAGAACTGCCATTTTGGTGGTCGATTTACTTCTATAAAGGCAGCATTTGCCGATAACAAAGCGGCTCTCAAGAGGATTTTTCACAAAAACAAACGATCCCCCCTCCCTTTTCTTATTCATTCCCAGTAAATCGCTCCCTCTATTGTCGTCTCAGGCTGAACCGATCCAGATTCTCTTCTATATATAGAGGGATGATTCGGGACAGGATTGGAGTACAGGATAAATTCACCTATGATAGGTCAATATCCCCCAGCATTATTAAGGTCTGCCCTGATGGCTATTATTCCTAAGAACTACGCCCGACTAGAAACCGGTTATCGCGAGAAAGCCCTGAAAATCTATCCGTGGGTGTGCGGTCGCTGTTCACGTGAGTTTGTCTACTCCAACTTACGTGAGCTAACTGTGCATCATATTGATCACGACCATACCAATAATCCACCAGACGGAAGCAACTGGGAACTGTTGTGTCTGTACTGTCACGACAATGAACACTCAAAATATACCGAAGCTGACCTGTACGGTACTTCTGTTATTGCAGGCGAAGATGCCCAGAAAGATGTCGGGGAAGCGACCTACAATCCCTTTGCAGATCTGAAGGCGATGCTGAATAAAAAGTAACACCAGCTTTCTACTGGTTATTTGATGTGGAAAACGGACGAGTCGGGATATGTTGAGACATCTGCATATCTCGATCATATGTCGATAAAAAGCGTTTTTATAAACATGACCGTGTGACATGTACATGGCATCGACATATTATGGCTATATGTCGATAAAAACGGTTTTTATAAACATATGAACTGGAACACGTTGAAACGCGTAACGTGCACAACAAGCGCTGAGTATCAGGTTACTGAAAGAACTGGCTCAGTAACCTGATAGATTCGCAGCAAACTTAATGGCTGGCCTGGTATTCAAGTGCCTTGGCCAGTTTAGAATCTGGCTTCGCCAGTTTATTTAAACGTTTTTCATCAATACTCTTCAGCTGGCCTAAAGCCGCTGCGGTTTTGCCTGAATGTCCTATCAACTGTGTTTCAGGTACGGTTGTCATCACGACCGCAGCCTCTTTCAACGCTTTGATATAGTCATCTTGCTTACTCAGGTCATACTGTTTTAAATCCATTTTTCCCCGCAATACCTGTCCCCAATAAAACTCAAGGAAAGGAACCGCAGCATAGTGCTCACCCGTAGCAGGGTTCACATTCTTTTCTGGCTTATTATAAGAAACTCCACGTAAGTAATAGAGTATTGAACGGTACGGATCGTTCTGGAAGTGACTCATCCCCAGCCCTTGGGGTAACTGGGAGAAAGTAATGGTTTCCCCTTGTGCATCAATCGGCAGAAAATGTTTCAGTTCAGCCATCTTCTGTTCAAACTGAGCCTGAGTCAGCGCGGTTCCACTACTATCGTGGCCCAGATTCTGCTCAACCCGGATACTTAAGGTCACATCACCGCCACCGTCAGGTGCATCCCAGAAGCTATTAAATCCATGATGTCCATCGGTCAGATAGAGTTTTCCTGTAGGCCCGATATCGACGGTATTCATATCAGATTTTTTCGCTCCGATAGCCTGTTTACAGGTATATGAAGAGGGATCCTGAGGAGTCGATGAATCACTTACTTTAGCCGCTTTACCCGCCCCCTGGACATCGCATAACTCGTCGAATAGTTCCTTCGAGTCTTCAGCATACTCCGCCAGCTTGCCCGCAACCTGCAGTTTGCCAACAGCCATTTGAGTCGGGTGTAACTCACTGAGTTTGACTTGGATAATATCGCCAGGTTTAGCGTCTAAATAAGAAACAGAAGGTGCCGCATGCAGAGCCGCTGAGTAGAACAGCAATCCAGAAAGCAATAACAGGCCAGTACTTGCCGGATATAAATCTAATTTATTCAAATGCATACTTCATCCCTCAAATCGATATTTAGATATTTTGCCATGTTATTGCCTCATCTATTAGCCCTAACACTGTCCTTAACTGAGCGATATTAGCAACCTAAAATGAATATTTGATTAAACCCTGCTCAAGCCTTGGCTTAAATCTGGTTACGGCTAGATTTTCATATTAAACCAAGGTATAAAAAGAGATGTTTTAGAAGTATAGACGTCTATCCTGAGTAGGGAAATATGCAATTACAGCAAGAAAGCGAAGAGCTTAAACGCACCATGCAGCCGCGCCATTTGATTATGCTGTCACTCGGTGGTGTGATTGGTACTGGGCTATTTTTCAATACTGGCTATATTATTTCGACCACCGGGGCTCCCGGTACCTTACTCGCCTATGCCATTGGCGCCTTAGTGGTATGGCTTGTTATGCAGTGTCTGGCAGAACTCTCTGTCGCCATGCCTGAAACCGGTGCCTTTCATGTCTATGCCAGCCGCTATCTTGGCCCCGCAACCGGTTATACCGTCGCCTGGCTCTACTGGTTAACCTGGACTGTGGCCTTAGGCTCAAGCTTTACCGCCGCCGGATTCTGTATGCAGTATTGGTTTCCCCAAGTCCCTATCTGGGTTTGGTGCCTGATATTCTCTCTGGTTATTTTCTCTCTTAACGTCGTCTCTACCCGCTTTTTTGCCGAAGGTGAATTCTGGTTCTCCATCATTAAAGTGATAACCATTATTGCCTTTATCATTCTTGGTACCATGGCCATCTTTGGTGTTATCCCGCTACAAGATGGCTCTGCAGCACCAGGCCTCTCGAATATCACCTCTACTGGCTGGCTGCCGCATGGCGGATTACCTATCCTGATGACATTAGTCGCCGTCAACTTTGCGTTTTCAGGTACTGAACTGATTGGTATTGCTGCTGGTGAGACCAAAGAACCAGAGAAAGCGATTCCGTTAGCAATAAGAGCGACCATTGCGCGGCTGATTATCTTCTTTATCGGGACTGTTTTTGTTCTGGCCGCGCTGATACCTATGGATCAGGCCGGTGTTGAGAAGAGTCCATTTGTGCTGGTATTCGAGAAGGTCGGCATTCCTTATGCCGCTGATATTTTCAATTTCGTTATTCTGACCGCTATCCTGTCAGCCGCCAATTCAGGCCTGTATGCTTCAGGCCGCATGCTCTGGTCTCTCTCTAATGAAAAGACCTTACCGCGCTGCTTCTCACAAGTGAACAAACGTGGCGTTCCTTTAGCTGCCTTATCAGTGAGTATGTTAGGTGGCCTGTTAGCCTTGTGCTCTAGCGTTATTGCCCCCGATACCGTTTTCGTCGCCTTGTCTGCTATTTCGGGCTTTGCCGTGGTCGCAGTGTGGCTGAGTATCTGTGCTTCACACTTTATGTTCCGCCGTCGCCATCTCCAGGCTGGCCTGTCGGCTGATACGCTTATTCATCGTGCCCCTTGGTATCCCTGGGTACCGATCCTCGGTTTTGTTCTGTGCCTTATCGCTTGCGTGGGCTTAGCCTTCGATCCCAGCCAGCGCATTGCGTTATACTGCGGTTTGCCCTTTGTCGCTCTCTGCTATGGCGCATTTTATCTGACTAAAATATTGAAACAGCAGGAACCTGAACATGTCGCTGAATAATCCCCTACTTCCTCTGCTAGCCAGACATACCTTTATTACTCTTGATGGCGCCATGGCGACGGAGCTGGAAGCCAGAGGCTGTCATCTCGCCGATAGTTTATGGTCCGCTAAAGTGCTGATAGAAAATCCGCAGCTGATCCGCGATGTCCATCTGGACTATTTTCGCGCTGGAGCAGAGATAGCGATTACGGCAAGCTATCAGGCAACGCCGGCAGGTTTCGCTGCACGAGGGCTGGATAATCAACAGTCTTGTGCCCTGATTGAGAAAAGCGTTGCCCTGGCAATAGAAGCTCGCACCCAGTACCAGCAAGAAAATCCTGCCGCAGGAGAGCTGTTGATTGCTGGCTCGGTGGGTCCATATGGAGCCTATTTAGCGGATGGTTCTGAATACCGTGGCGACTATATCAGGAGCGAGGATGAGTTTATCGCCTTCCATCGTCCGCGTATCACCTCACTGTTAGCGGCAGGTGCCGACCTGCTGGCTTGTGAAACTCTGCCCTCGTTTCCAGAAATTATCGCCTTAATCACTCTGCTGGCTGACTATCCTGAAGCCACAGCCTGGATGGCGCTGACGCTGAAAGACAGCCAGCATTTAAGTGATGGTACACCGCTAAGTGAGGTGGTGGCAGTAATAGCTCAATCACCACAAATCGTTGCTATCGGGATTAACTGTATCGCTCTTGAGAAAACCACCGCCGCATTAGCTTATCTGCATACGCTGACAGCACTTCCTCTGGTGGTCTATCCAAACTCAGGAGAGCAGTACGATGCTGAGTCAAAAACCTGGCATCAGCATCATACGACTTGCGGGAGTCTTGCCAGTTATTTGCCGGAATGGTTAGCCGCAGGGGCTAAGTTAATAGGTGGTTGTTGCCGCACCTCGCCAAAAGATATTGTCGAGCTGTCCGCCCTACGCCAACCCTAAAGATGAGGTAACCGTCGTGACAATATCCCTGACCGGCAGTGAAGCATGGTGGGCCAGCAAGCAAGGTCCTGAATGGATCAAAGAAGGAGAGGCCTGGCGAGTGACATTCTGGTGGCGGGATCGTTACGGAGCTGAAGAAACTTCGCCATGGAATCATATCTGGCTTTGCATCACCGGGATAACGGATCATCACCATCACCGTCAACCACTCAGTCTGGTACGCCAGCCAGGCACCGATATTTGGTGCGCCGATATTCTACTGCCTGCTCAGTGGCGGGGAAGCTACTGCTTTATTCCTTCGCGCCAGAGCAATGATTTTGCCGCCTCAGTATTTAAAAATGCTCAATCAGTACGTGAAGAGTGGCAGCGACTACTGCCGCTGGCGGAGTCGGATCCCCTGAATCCGCTAAGCTGGATGGGAGGACGGGGCCACCTGGTTTCAGGGCTTGAAATGCCGGACGCTCCCAAGCAACCCGGCTGGAATCAGCTTGAGGCGAAATATACTCCCCCGCAGGAACTCACCTGGCAAAGTTCCCGTTTACAGAATCAGCGACGCGTCTGGGTTTTTACCACCGGGGAAGCAACAGCAACCGACAGGCCGCTGGCTATTCTACTTGATGGGCAGTTTTGGGCCGAATCAATGCCGGTCTGGCCTGCACTCAGTGCCCTGACAGAAAACGGTGACTTACCTGCCGCGGTCTATCTGTTAATTGATGTCATTGACGGTGAGCATCGCAGTCGTGAATTACCCTGTAATCGCGAATTCTGGCAGGCCATACAGGATGAACTGTTGCCCCAGGTCGCGGCGATAACGCCTTTTAGCCCCGCAGCGCAGCACACTATCGTGGCCGGGCAAAGTTTTGGTGGCCTGGCGGCACTCTACGCCGGACTACACTGGCCAGCACGTTTTGGTGGTGTGCTGGCTCAGTCAGGATCGTTCTGGTGGCCAGATCGTAAAGAGCAACATATCGGCTGGCTGAGACAGCAGCTTGACGAGGGTATCGTGAGGGCTGATGGCTTACGGATTATCTTACAGACCGGAAAGTATGAACCTTTGATTTTTCGGGCCAATGACGCCATCAGACATCAGCTAGTCCAGGCAGCTGAACTCAGCTGGTGTCCGTTTGAAGGCGGGCATGATGCTCTGTGCTGGCGAGGCGGATTGACCTCCGGGCTGATAGCATTATGGCAACCTCTGACGACAGAGGTTAAGACCGACTAGACTGTCGACCAAGTGGCACGACCAATGGGGTTCCTGCCACCGGATCGTCAATAATCAGACTCTTAATACCATAGATCTGTTCGATCAGTTCAGCATTAACTATCTCTCCCGGAGCCCCTTCAGCTATCACCTGGCCATCGCGCATGGCTATCAAATGGCTGGCATAGCGGCAAGCTTGATTCAGATCGTGCAGTACCGCCGCGATGGTATAGCCCTGATGCTGGTTCAGACTCTGCAACAGTTCCATTAAATCTATCTGATGGCTGATATCAAGCCAGGTCGTCGGTTCATCCAGCAGCATAATCGCTGTCTGCTGCGCGAGGATCATCGCAATCCAGGCACGTTGTCGCTGACCCCCAGAGAGGGTATCTACCGGCTGGCTGGCAAACTGACTGACCCCGGTTGCCTTCATCGCCTGCTGCACTGCCTCCTCATCCTGCTGGCGCCAGCGACTGAATAAGGGCTGATGAGGATAGCGACCACGCGCGATCAGTTCCTGCACCGTAATATCACCAGGGGTCGTCGCATTCTGCGCCAGGATGCCGACTCTCCGGGCTATCTCTTTACTGCCAAGTTGGGAAATCGCTTCGCCATCTAATACGACCTGCCCCTGCTGCGGTTTCATTAACCGGCTGAGGGCTCTTAGCAGCGTCGATTTTCCACAACCATTGGGACCAATAATCGCGGTAAAATGTCCGTCAGGGATAGCCACCGTCAGGTCTTTGACAATCACTTTTTGCCCATAGCCTAGTGTCAGGTTGTCGCCGGATAAACGCGCGCGATCAGGATGCATTTTTACGTGATTCCTTAATAAGTAAACCAATCAGATACAGTCCGCCGATGCTGACAGTAAGCACCCCGACCGGAAGCTGATAGGGTAAGAACAGATGCTGACCACAGAGATCGGCCACCAGCAGTATAAATGCACCACACAGGGCCGATTGAGTAAGACCCCAGCGTGAAGTACGACTTAACCGCTGGGCAATATGGGGAGCAACCAGAGCAATAAAGGAAATAGGACCGGCAATAGCCGTTGAAGCAGCGGTTAAGATAACCGCTATCAACATCAGCACCAGTCGGGATCGTTCCACTGTGACGCCCAGAGCGCAGGCGCTGTCATCGCCCATCTCTAACATACGCATGCGTCTGACCATCAAAGCAGCAGCCATCAGCATAAGCAAAATAAGCGGGGTGGCAGGCAGTGTTTTTGCCCACGTCATGCCGTTCAGCGAACCCGCATTCCACAGACCCGCTGAAAAGGCGGTTTCCAGAGAGGCCTGCAACAATAGCCAGGTGTTTAATGAGACCAGCATGGCCCGAACACCAATACCGATAATAATTAACCGGAAAGTATCGATACCATTACGCCAGGCCAGCAGCCAGACCACAAAAGCGGTCAGAATTCCCCCCGCCATTGCCGCCAGCACCACGGCACTCGCACTCTGGTTAAAGAACACCATGGCCACCAGCACGCCGCTCCATGCTCCGGTATTGAAACCCATCACATCTGGGCTGCCGAGTGGGTTACGCATCAAGGACTGAAATAGCGCGCCACTGACTCCCAGCGCGGCCCCCACCACTAATGCCATGGTTATCCTCGGGAGCCGCCATTCGGTGACCACCAGGCCCACAGCTCGAGGAGCATCGCCCATTAAAGCTTGCATGACCTGCCCGGGCGTCAGCACCACGCTGCCGCTGCACAAGCCCCATAATGCCAGTAATAAACAGGCCGTCAGCAAGAATGCGCAGCAAAGGCGCAGTCGGAAAGAAGGCATTAACATGCCGCCCCCTTATTGCGCTGGCGTACCAGCCAAATCAAGGCTGGGGCGCCAATAAAGGCGCTGACAATGGAGACCCGTAGCTCGCCAGGCACCAGTAAACGACCCACAATATCAGCGGCTAACAGCAGAACCGGCGTGACCAGTAATGCAACCGGCAAGCTCAGGCGATGATCCGCGCCCACCAACCAACGGGCAATATGGGGAACCATCAAACCAATAAAGGCAATCGGCCCCACCATGGCGGTAGTCCCTCCACACAGAACCGTAATAACCACTAACCCCAATAACTGAGTACGGACAACACCGCTGCCAAGCGCACTGGCAGTATCGATACCCAAACTGAGACTATTGAGAGAACGGCTTAACATCAGAGCCACAGCCAGTGCCATCACCATCGGCACAGCAACAATTTTCAGGGTGCTCAGCGTGCGAATATCGAGAGAACCCGCCTGCCAGAAACGCAAGGTGTCATAGACATCCGGGTTGAGAAGAGCAATACCGCTTGATAGCCCCTCAAGCACCGCGGCAAGAGCAACACCAGCCAGGGTCAGCCGCACCGGACTTAATTGCCCTCCTCCCTGACTGCCGGTAAAGGTGACTAATAAGGCAGCAATCAAGGAGCCACACAGTGCCATCCAGAGCTGGTCGCCAGGTGAGGAGAGTCCAAGAAATGCCGCCCCAAGCACAATCGCAAAGCTGGCTCCGGCATTTACGCCGAGCAGACCCGGATCGGCCAGCGGATTACGTGTCAGAGTCTGCATCAGCGCCCCAGCAATCCCCAGCCCAAAACCCGCCAGCAGGCCTGCCAGCGTTCTCGGCAATCGGGCATCAAGAATAATAGTGCAGTCAGCACTGCTGCATTGACCTGAAAGCGCTTCAACCATCGCAGAAGCTGGCAGCGATTTTGCACCAATCAGCAGGCTTAAGGCGATAGTCAGCAGCAGCAGAAATATTAACCCCAGCATCACCCAAAGGCGTGCCGGGGAAAAGGAGGTGGGCATAGTGCAGCCTGTTATATAATGAAGGTCATGATATTAATTTAAGCAACCAGATTAACCAAATAGCGCCTGTAGTCGTTGTAAAATAAGCATGGCGCTGTAGTAATCCAGCCGAAAACTTTCCGTTCCTAGCGCCCAGACCTGTTTATGTTGCACAGACGGCAGATGTGCCAGTAACGGGTTGGCATAAATCGCATCCACATCGTTCTGGTTGCCAGCAAACAGCATCAGTCCCTGGCCATTCAGGCCTGAGGCCAGTACTTCTCCTCCCAGTTGCACAATATCGTGGCGTTTTCCCTGGCTGGTTGAAACACGCAGTCCTTCAGGGATCGGTGCCAGAGTGAAGCCGACCTGCTCCAGCAGTTGTCCCTGAGCTGATTCCGTGGTCCATAAATTGGCACTGTGAGAACCTGCGCTGTAAACCAGAGCATTAATCGGCTGAGGTGGCAAAGTAATCTGCTCGCGTAGCGTCTTCAGCTGTTTTTCAAACTCTGCAATACGCTGTTCAGCTATGGCTTCTCGTCCGGTTATCTGGCCAAGATCCTTCAGCAGGGACTGCCAGCTTTTGTCATCATAGTTAATGATTAAGGTCGGAGCGATGGCTGACAGTTGGTCATACAATGCCAGCGCCGAATCGCCGCCGGTCGCGCTGATCAGAATTAAGTCTGGCAGTTGGGCTGCCACTGCTTCGGCATTGGGCTCACCAATATACAGCCGGGTTAAATCGCGCTCGACGGCAATTTTACCCCACTGACGCATAAATCCATGTTCATCTGCGATACGGTTATTCGGCATTGTTGCGCCACTGGCCACCACCGGGGCATCCAGCGCCAGTAAAGATCCGGTCAGGGTCACACTGGTCGAAACAATACGTTCAGGCGGGCTATCAAGAGTATGAACGCCTCGTGCATCCGTGATTTGCCGGGGCCAGTCAGCAGCAAAAACCGCAGACTGCGTTATCAACAAAGCCCCGACGAATAACAGGGCACGGCAAAAAAAAGAGGTGGATCTCACGGATAAATACCCTTCTGAATTGGCTAATGATCCTTCAACTAAAGAGAGACTCGCACCAGGCAAGTCTCTCATCAGTCAAGCAAAGTACAATATTAGAAACGCGTGTTAACACTCATATACCAGGTTCGTCCTGATTCATTATAAGTGTTCGCGCCTGCACCATAAATATAGCTCACGCCATTACATTCACTGGTTCCCGGAGCAAATGAACAGGTGGTCTGTGAATTACCTTCACGCCAGTGACGCTTATCGAAAATATTACTGACGCCGCCGGTCAGGCTGATATTTTTCATCGCATCCCAGGTCGCGCTAAAGCCAACCAGACTATAAGGACTGACTTCTTTGGTTTCGCTGCCGGTTGCCAGCTTGCCTTTATAGTTGTATTTCTTCGGTTCCTGCTTACCGTACCAGGTGAGGGTGGTGTTCAGAGAAAGATCGTCAAGCGCCTGCCAGCTCAGCGTTGAGTTCAGCGTGTACTTTGGAATAATAGACAGCTTATCGCCAGTCTCTTTATTTTTGGTCTGTAGCATCCAGGTCAGGTTGTTATTCCAGCTCACATTATCAGTGACGGGAACATTGAATGACCCTTCCAGACCTTCCACTACGGCACGAGAAATATTCTGCCACTGATAGATATCGGTCAGCGTTGCACCAGAAGATGTCTGACCAATAGGGGCATAACCCGCTTCGATTTTATTGTGATAATCGTTGCGGAACCAGGTCAGACCGGCCTGCCAGCCTTCATGTTTAAATTCAAGACCAATTTCTTTGTTAACACTGCTTTCAGCTTTAAGGTCATCATTCCCCATCATATAGCAGCCCACGCCATCGCCGCTGGCATAACAACCCTGTCCTCGACTATAGAGAATATAGTTCGGGTTAGTCTGGTACAGGCTAGGGGCTTTATAGGCACGACCGATACCCATTTTCAGTGTGAAATCATCTCCTAAGCCCTGAGACAGGTTCAGCGACGGACTCCAGTTGGTACCCGTAATAGAATGATGGTCAAAACGCAATGCTGGCGTCAGCATGGTGCTGTCCGTCAGCTCCATATTATCTTCCACAAACAGCGAGAAGATATTGGCATAAGAGTACGGGCTGCGGGAAGTACTGCTATAGCCTGGAATCAAGCCACCCTGGAAAGCCTGGGTATTGGAAGCACTGTCTTTCATTTTCTGCTGATCAAACTCAGTCCCGAGAGTTAAGGTCTGATTGACCAGGAAATCAATCGGTAGATTAACCTCACTGTGTAACAGCAGATCGGAGAGATCGATGTCGACAAACTTATCGTTAGAGAAGATCCCTTCGGTCCCGCCTGCCAGGCCCTCATCAATACGTGAGTTACGAGTCCGCTCATAGCGTACCCAGTTGCTGGTGGTCACGCCGCTGTCCCAGCCGCCATTCCAGGTCAGAGAATAGTTCTGACGATAGATACGGTTAGTTATCTGACCATATTTACTGGTCACCAGGGCATTACTGTTGGTGTTCTGAGTATCACCGGCATAGAGGTTAGTCTGATTGCCATAGCCAGCTTCAAAGGTCAGTGAGTGCATCGGGATAAAATTCCAGCGCAGCAAGGCGTTGATATTTTTGTCTGTTACCCCTTCACGGCCAGCTGGCAAGGTAGAGGCATAAATACCCGTACGCTCTGACTGATGACCCTCGTTAATATTCCAGGCATCGGCCTGAGTTCTCGCCAGACTGCCACTGAGACGCATAAAAACATCATCTGCCAGCGGACCATTTAAACTAAAGGTGGTGCGGCGAGTTGAGCCTTCATCTTTATGTTCTGGCACATTGTAATAAGCATCCCAGGAACCGTGCCAAGTACTGGTCGGTTGTTTGGTGATGATATTGACTACCCCACCCGCCGCACCATTACCGTAACGCACTGCCGCAGGGCCGCGAATAATATCAATTTTTTCAATAAGTTCAGGTGCAACCCAGTTAGTATCACCGCGTGTATCTCGTTCCCCGCGCCAGCCTAAACGCACGGAGTTACGGCTACTGACCGGTTTGCCATCAACCAGAATCAAGGTGTTTTCTGGCCCCATGCCACGAATATCAATCTGTCGACCGTTACCACGCTGTCCACTGGTGGAGTTGCCTGTCAGGTTGATCCCCGGCTGAGTACGGATGACTTCGGATAAGTCTCTGGCTGGCGGGGTTTTGCGCAGTGTATCGGCCGTAATGGTCGACACGCCTGGCGCCTGTAAATTCTGTTTTTCTGCAGTAACAACAATGGTGTCATCTGCATAGCCTGAAAATGCTATCCCTGACAGTGCAGCAGGAATAAGCAGTGCGAGCGGGTTATATTTTTTTTTCATTTTGAATTCTGTGATTTTTATAGTTGCCTGCAACACCGCAACAGAGAATCCCTGACCGCTATCATGGATATTAGGATAAGGAATTCTGACCACTGCCTACGGCGAATCGAATACTCCACAGTAAAGAGTCTATAAACGCTATTACAAATAGCAATCATTATCAATATCATTCTTGTAAAGGTTACCACTGGAAATAACTAACTTTGATAATGAACAATAAAACAATCAATTATGAGGAAATAAGGAGAGCGGTAGAGAGAGAAACGACAGCGGTGACGGTATTAACGGTATTTTTTCTACTGGTATTATTTAGCTATTTTTCGGCTTCGCCCACAGAAATAAACAGCAGTTTATTTAGAATGAAAAATGAAACGATATTTCATTTTAAGGGCGTTCGATGTCTATTACTCGATTAACCAGTAAGTTATGCTTTCTACTTATGCTATCGGTACCCGCTCTGGCTGATACCGATCCCTGGCCACAAAGTTTGCAAAACAACTTACCGGCTTTTTATCCTGAACTAAAAGCCAAAATGACCTATCCCCAGTCCTGGTTATCTGGCAATTACAGTGATTTTTCACAATGGCAGCAGGAGACGAGAGCCCAGGTCAGAGAAGCCCTGTTAGCCCCTGAAGCTACTGTCGATTTTTCACCTGAAACCCTTGAGACTCAAGACCGAGGCAGCTATCGTGCAGAAAAAGTCGCGCTGAATATCACCGATGAAAGCAGAGTTAACGCCCTGATCCTGACCCCCAAATCTCCGCCACCTTATCCCGCAATAGTGCTACTCCACGATCACGGTTCCAAATTTGATATTGGCAAAGAGAAGATGATCAAACCCTGGGGCGATGAGGCACAGCTAGCTTCAGCCCAAGCCTGGGTTGATAAGTTCTTCACGGGAAAATTTGTCGGCGATGAGCTGGCGAAGCGGGGCTATCTGGTGATAGCAATTGATGCCCCCGGCTTTGGTGAACGAGGCCCGGTAACCTATGAACAACAACAAGCCCTTGCGAGCAATTTTTATAATCTTGGAAGATCGCTTGCCGGAACCATGGCTTATGAAGATATGCGTACCGTTGATTTCCTTGCTTCACTGCCCAATGTTGACGCAAAACGCATCGGAGCGCTGGGCTTCTCAATGGGAGCCTATCGCGCCTGGCAGCTCGCTGCGCTGTCTGAAAAAGTGGCAGCAACCGCCGCTATTTCATGGTTTGGTAACTACGATGGACTGATGACTCCGGGTAATAATATCCTGCGCGGTCAGTCATCGTTTTATATGCTTCATCCGGGTCTGGCGAGCAAACTGGATATCCCTGATGTCGCCAGTCTGGTCGCTCCCCGACCGCTGCTCATTTTTAACGGCGGAAAAGATAAGCTGTTTCCTCCTGCAGCGGTCAGTGATGCCTACCATAAAGTTCATCAAGTCTGGGATTCACAAAATAAAGGGGATAATCTGCTCACCCAGACTTGGCCTGAACTCGGCCACGTGTTCTATCAGGAACAACAAGATATCGTGTTTCCGTGGCTCGATAGCTGGCTAATGAAATAACCGGCTAACTCAACATACTACTTCTGAGAATTTTGCCAGAAACGGTATAACTCAGACTGCTCTTCATTCTGAGGTTTAAGCTGTTTAAATGTCAGCCCTGACTGCTGCTGCGGCGCAACACGAAGGGCTTCTGCAATGGCTTCTGTTGATAAACCAAATGGCTCAGCGTCCTGGTTTGAATAGGCATAATAGACCTGTGAAATCCCCGCCATTCTCATCGCGGCTAAACACATAGGACAAGGCTGGCCACTGGCATAGACAGTACAGTCTTCCAGCCGTACCCGCCCCAATGCTTTACCCGCCTGCCGGATAGCCATTAGCTCAGCATGTGCTGTAGGGTCGTTAAGCGCCAACATCTGATTCGTTCCTTTCGCGACGACTTCGCCATTACACACCACTAACGCTGCAAAGGGTCGTCCACCAGCCTGTACGTTTTCCCGTGCCAGGGTAATTGCCTGCTGTAAGAATGGATTATCTGACATTATTTAGCTCCTGCCGATTTCAGTATTTCAATGATATTACGCTGACCTTTTTGCGTTGCCAGTGTCAGCGGGGAATTGCCTTTACCATCCGCTAAGTTCACATTAGCCCCGCCCTTTATCAGTTTAGTGACAATCTGTGCGTATTTATCGCTACCATCTCCCAGCACAATAGCTTCAATTAATGCCGTCCAGCCTAAGCGGTTAACATGGTCAACCTCAATACCTGCATCAATCAGGGTTTGCACGGTCTCAACATGCCCACGCTCAGAGGCCGGGATCAACGCGGTGCCGCCATAACGGTTAACACTCTTCAGGTCAGCCCCATGATTCAGTGTCATCACCAGGATTTCCTGTAAGCCTCGCGCCCCGGCATATAAATAGGGGGAATCCTCAATGCTATCCCGGGCATTCACATCCGCCCCGTTATCAATCAGCAAGCGAGCAACCTCAACCTGATTCGCATTTGTCGCCGCCATCAGCGGAGTACGCAAGCGCTTATCACGCTGTTCAATATCAGCGCCCTGCTCAAGAGCCTGTTTGACTGCTGCGACATCTCCCTTCTCGGCAATATCGACTAATGAAGAACTTGAATCGCGTGCAAATGCAGTACTCATAAACATCAATGAAAGACTCAGTATCAGTAAATATTGAATGGGCGATTTACTATTGATAAAACTATTTTTCATTATCTACGCCTTAGTAGTCAGTTAAATTATTTCATATATTCTTACCCGTTGTGGTCTATAGATAATGACATTACGACAAATTAATCAATCATACTTGCGAATGTTTAATGCAACTGACAGAAAAAAAGAGTCATTAATAACTTAATACAAATAAATCATCTTTGATTTTAGATAAAATAAATAACTCGTCAATTATTAAAATTATTTAAGATTTATTATTATATTTTATCTGAGCGTATTTTTTGCTGCCTGCGCCAAGCGTGTACATTTTATAAGCAGGAGCAAGCAACGGTACTTGCTCCTTTTCTGGCAAAAACGAGGACTATTTTATCGGTGGCTGCTCAGTGTCCACGCTGATGCCTGGCGTTCTTCCTGAGTTGTAGTTATAAATCGTCTGAGTCTGGAAGGCAAAATCAGCGCCATGCTGATGAACAATAGCGATAATCTTTAAATACACTTCTTGCTGGATAGCCAGCCATTCACTCCAGACCGTGGTTTTGGTAAAGCAGTACACCATAATATTCAAAGACGAGCCGGCAAACTGATTAAAGTAGACCAGTAAAGTCTGGTTAGTATCAATTTTTTCGTGTTGCATCAGCATGGTACGAATATCCTCGACAATCACGCCGACTTTATCCGCATCATCATAGCGTAGCCCTAATTCGGTAGTAATTCGTCGGTTAGTCATCTGTCCGGGGTTTTCCACACTGATTGACGAAAAAATGGAATTCGGTATATACAACGGACGATGATCAAAAGTAATAATTTTGGTAATTCTCCAGCCAATTTCGACCACTGTCCCTTCTATTTGTCGGTCAGGAGAGCTGATCCAGTCGCCGATATTAAACGGACGGTCAAAATAAAGCATTACGCCGGAGAAGAAGTTACTCAGGATGTCGCGCCCCGCCATACCAATGGCGATACCACCGATGCCCCCGAAAGTCAGCAGCCCCGACAGGCTCATACCGAAATGTTCACCAAAGAGCAGTACAATAATCACAAATATACTGATCTTTGATATTCGGGATATCATTTTTGCTGATGTCGGATCTCTGCCTTTTTTTATTTGATTTTTTTCAAACCGATTAAGCAACTGGAAAACTTTATTCATTAAAATAAAGGCCGTCGCTGCCGTGGTGAAAACATTGACCATCTCAAACGAAATCAGTTTGAGATTAAAATCACTAATGGCCATCTTGACATACTGATTAATAATAAAAATCAGGCCACAGAGCAGGATGGTAGAGATAAGGTGAATAAAGATATTATTATGGCGATGTTTCTTTTTATGCTGAAAGAAAAAAACTATCAGGTAACCGATAAAAAAGAGGGCAATGATGCCCGCCCCTATCAGATACTTAATCAGTAACGGTTCATACATCCCTACTTCTCCCGCCGACATGCTGAATGTTTATCAGACTATAGCCTAAATAATTCGAGTTGCTTGCAGGCGCAGAGTCAATCCGGGCATAAGCATAGATAAACTATGTGATTCGGCAGGATTGACGAAGGTAACGCCCAGATAACGTAAAGTATGACGGGCGTATCTTATACTTTTCATCCTTTAAGTGGCAGAGCTAACAGTAATATTCTGCACTATGCAGAGGCAACTAAAGATCCCGAAAACAGGAGCAGCCAGATCCTATTCAGTCTTACCCTCCTGAGTGAGATCCATACTTCACTGTCTGGCATAGGCCGCGGCACTGGCAAATAACTCAGCAGAGGGTCGTACTCCGGTATACAGGCTGAACTGTTCTACAGCCTGAATAGCAAAGACTTCAGCTCCGCTAATCACTGATTTATTCTTTTCCTGTGCATAGCGAATCAACGGAGTCTCGGCAGGTAAAGCGACAACATCAAAAATCACCCTGGCAGCGTCAATCTCTTGAGTTGAAAAGGCCAGCGTATCGGCTTCTTTGCCGCCTGCCATACCCAGTGGAGTGGCATTAATCAGGATTTGTGCTGTGACTCCATCCATCGAGCGCCGATGCTGGAAACCCTGTGCTTCAGCAAGCGCCTGGCCACTTTCCTCATCACGGGCAATAATATAACCCTCAGTAAAACCATGATTTTTTAATGCACAAGCGACCGCACTGGCCATTCCCCCACTGCCTTTCAGCGCGAAGGTCAGCCCTGCCGGCACCTGATGCTGGTTAAGCAAGGTTTCGATAGCAATATAATCCGTGTTATAGCCTTTCAGATACCCTTCAGTATTAACAATCGTATTGACCGAATTAATCACTCTGGCTGATGAGTCCAGCTCATCAATAAGAGGGATACAGGCCTGTTTAAACGGCATTGAAACCCCACATCCGCGGATCCCCAGCGCTTTAATGCCCGTAATCGCCCCTGCCAAATCATGGGTGGTGAAAGCTTTATATAAATAATTCAGTTCCAGTGCCTGGTAGAGATAATTATGAAAACGAGTACCGAAATTAGTCGGTCTTGCCGCTAGTGACAGACAAATTTGGGTATCTTTGGTAATAGTCTGGTTCATAACATTTTCCACCTCTTTGATTGATTATAAGAAAATCTTGCTTTAAAAAGGTGAAATAAAAAATTGATGCATTTCTCCCAGCGGAGTTCATCTTTTATGAATATTCAGCGTCTTGAACAGCATTATCAGAAGCTTATCAGTCTATTTCCACAACGAGATGTGTTTATCACCCTTCAGGAACTGGCCGATCTTCTTTATTGCAGTAAACGCCATATGCGTACGCTGATCGTTCAGATGCAGCAAGCAGGCTGGCTCAGCTGGCAAAGTCAGCCCGGTCGTGGGCATAAAGCTCAACTTACCCTGAACTGCACTTCGCAAATGCTGATGCTGGCAAAAGCAGAACGGCTGCTCAGTCGCAATGATATGAACGGGGCCTTGGCGGTACTGGGTGAAGACCGACAGCACCTGACACAATTACTGCGTAACAGAATCGGACACCGCATTGAGGGCGACCGTCAGTCGCTGCGCATTCCTTACTATCGCACCTTGCATCACTTGTATCCGGGATCTCCGCTTCGGCGCTCAGAAGTCCATCTGGTTAAACAGATATTTAGCGGTCTGACGCGTATTGATGAAACCACAGGTCACATCAGTAAAGAACTGGCACATCACTGGCGTAAACTCAGTCCCTTACGCTGGTGTTTTTTTCTACGGCCTGGCGTGCTGTTTCATGACGGCACCCCCTTAACCAGTAAAGATGTTGTGGCATCGCTGCGCCGTAGTGCCACTTCACCGTTATTCTCACATTTTCACCAAATTGAAGCGCAGGGAGATCTGAGTGTCATTATTGAACTCACCTGCCCGGATGAGAATTTACCTCAGTTACTGGCTGATACCGGCGCATTAATTCTGCCCGCAGATCACCAGCAGCGCAGCAATTTCGCGTCAAATCCTGTGGGCAGCGGCCCTTATCGGGTGACTGAAAATAATGACTGGCATTTAATACTGAGCGCATTTGATAACTATTTTGGCTTCAGAAGCTTACTGGATGAAATTGAAGTGATTACCTGTCTTGATAACGCAAATGAAGAAGATATAAACCGTCCGTTCGCGCTATTGAGTTCCAGCATGAGTGATGTTGATTATATTGCTGCGCGCAGAGAACATTTCTCAGCACCTCCCGCGAGTCCGGTTCTCGAAAAAGGAGGATATTTTCTACTCTACGACAGTCGCTCCCCTCTTCTGAGAACTATCGAACAGCGACGCTGGCTACAACAAATTCTGACCCCGGAGCAAATCCTCAAGGCTCTGCCAGAGACGATACGCCACTTGTGGTCTCCGGCAACCAGCTTACGACCCGACTGGTTTCATCAGATATCATCCGGCCCGATAGCTTCTCCCTGTCAGCAGAAAGTGGACTCGCCACAGCGCTTACGGGTGGCGTATCATCGCCATCACTGGGAGCTTCCTATGCTTATCGAAGCCTGCCAGCAGCTACTCGCAGCACACAATATTATTCTTGAAGCAACAGAGTTACCTTATGATGCCTGGGCCAGAGGAGCAGGACATGCCGATATCTGGCTCGGTACTGTCAATTTTACGTTGCCGGAACAATGGAATATTGGGGCATGGTTACTCGGGATGCCGTTGCTTAAAACGTCAGTGTCAGGGGGTTGCCAGCAACGTTTTGCTGACTGGCAGAAACAGTGGCGTAGCGGAAAGCTCTCATCACAACAGCTGACAGCCACTATTATCAGCGATGGCTGGCTTCAGCCTCTGTTTCATCACTGGATGCATCTTGCCGGGTCAGAACAGACACAAGGGATCCAGTTTAATAATCTTGGCTGGTTCGACTTTACTTCAATCTGGATTGAGCCTCCTGAGACAGACTGATACTCCAAGATAATGATAGATATTGGCTCTCAGGGACTCTTGTCGATCCACGCTCAAGTCATCCCCCCATCCATATTTTTTATTTAAATAACCGATACATATTAATAATAATTTGAGTTGCTTATCGCTACCCAGTATTTATAAATTCACTACCATGATTTTACGTATCTAAAAATAACCTTAAAGTATCATGAGTATAAACAATAACCAGGCCATGATATATTCTTTGTCCTAAAGGCAGCAGCGCAGCTCAGGCTGGAAAATGTAAATCAGCAAAAGGAGAAGGGATGATGGTGGAACCTACTGATATCATGCTGGACGAGTCAGTTCTTATATTAGACGGTGGTATTAACTTTCGTGATTTTGGCGGACTGCTCGCAGCAGAGGGCCGGTATATCAGACCTGGATACTTATTCCGTGCAGGCGATTTACATCAATTGTCAGTGCGCGACTGTGAAATATTACGAGATCTTCCGCTGAAAGTGATCCTCGACTATCGCGATGAAGAAGAGTGCCGAATCAAACCGGACCAACTGTGGTCGGGTGTTGCCTATCATTCCGTTCCCGCGAATCCACAAGGGCAGTTGGTCAACGGTAACCTGGAAAAATTAACCACCGAGACCTTAGCCGAGATTGATGCCAGAATTTGGATGAGTGATTTTTATCGCCGCTTGCCCTTCGCTAATCCAGCCTATCGTGAACTGGTGTCGCAACTCCTGGCTAAACCAGAAGGCGCTATCGTACAGCACTGCGCTTTTGGAAAAGACAGGACTGGGGTCGGATCTGCGCTGGTTCTGTTTGCACTCGGGGCTGATGAAGAGACCATCATGGCCGATTATCTGCGTACAGGCGAAGTTCTGGCGCCTTATCGGGAACAAATGCTGGCGCAGTATGCAGAAAAACTTGATAAACGCGCACTGCAACAATTCGCTTATTTGCTAGAAGCCAATCCTGATTTCTTACAGGCAGCAATCGATGCCATCAACGAACGTTACGGATCGGCTGCTGCATGGCTGGCGCAGGACTATCAACTCGATAGCACCCGCTGTACGGAACTACGCGATCATTACCTCTATTAGCATAACCAGTACCTTATCTTGAAGCTGGAGATAAATTGCCTGGTCAGGGAGCAATACCCGGTATTGCTCCTGGTTTTTTCAAAATATATCCAAAGATGGACATTTATTCTTCTCCTACAACGCCAGCAGCTAAGAAACATCTCAACTATTTATTCATATTCATAAATGATACGAATAACCCTCTCTTATTTTTCGTGATAATTAGCATTAATAGACAGCTCATATCAAAACGTAAGTAACAAGCCATTTACCATTCATAAGAATTATCTCTTCACATTATAGCAACAACTATTGAAAAGTAAGGCTCCTGTATATAAAAATGTCAAAATACAAAAAAACAACATTAACTAAGCAATATCCTAGCGTTGATGAATAATATTAAAATTTCACATAAAATAAATATAAAATAAGAATAAGCCTATACGACAGAGAATGTATTTCAGTCGATAAGCAGTGGTTTATTTCTAATAAAAATCCTAACAACTCTAATATTTCATTCCAAGTTATTAATCTTTCCAGATCTTTACAAAACACATAATCTTTGTAATGTTATTTATTAAGTGATTGTATTTAATGATTTTTTAAAAGGCATTTACTTGTGATAATAGTTTTCATTATCACGAAAATCACTCTGTATTGCTGTTAACATTTAAATTGATCGTAGTTAACTATTGTACTTAAATTTTTCTTCGTTTATATTTCACCTCGTTCTGAAGCGAGATAGAAAAATATAAACAAATGAAACTAAGAAAAGTCCATTAATAAGAAAGAGCCTAACCAAGAGATAGATTCCTATTATTAATTAATATTCTTAGCCAATAGAGAAATAGGTAAGAGAACTCCTATCGGAAAATCAATAATTTACACTTTAATAACATAAGGTGAATGAGTTATTGTGAGCTTTTCTTTCTCAAAACTTAGTTAAATAAAATAGCCAAATCTGTTGGTTTCATCAGTGCATGTGACAATTATATTGATTCTCACCTGCACTGAAACTGCCTGCGTTCGCTATTATCGTTAATACATTGAGGATATAAATATGATCATTAATAAAAAAATCACCGTACTGTCTGCTATCGTAGCAACCCTGATCTGCGGCGCAGCACAAGCAGCAGATCCCGTTACTCCAATCACCGTTAATGGCGGTAAAGTAACATTCAACGGTGAAGTGACTTCAGGCGCTTGTGCTGTTTCTGGTTCAGATACCGATAAAATCGTTACTTTAGATACCGTAAAAGCAAGCACTTTTACCGCTACCGATCAGCTGGCAAATGCTAAAAAACCTTTCACTATCAGCCTGCTTGATTGTGATTTAGATACTTTTAAATCAGTACAAATCTCTTTCAGTGGACAGAGTGTTGATGGCAAACCTGGTGTATTAGCAAATACCGCAGGTGCCGGTTCTGCACAGAACGTGGGTCTGCAGTTATTTAATCCAGACGGTACTGCTTTGAATGTTGGTGAGTTAAGTAGCAAAGTGACTTTAAACGAGAGTACTGCAATCCCATTATCTGTCGATTATAAATCAACTGGCGCTACAGTAACCGCAGGTAAGGTTCAGTCTGCTGCAAACTTCATGCTGACTTATAACTAATTCTGTTCTTTATATTAGAGGTAATTGGTCAGTCATGACCAATTACTTTTTTGGAGTCTCTATGTTAAAAAAAATAACATTGATCGCATCTTTATTCTTTTGCTGTCAGTCAGTATATGCCGGTGGCGTATCGTTAGGTGCTACGCGATTAATTTATCCGGTAGATAAAAATCAAGTCACATTAAAAGTATATAATAGTGATAAAGGGTCAAATTATCTGGTTCAATCATGGATAACAGATGAAAACAATAACAAAGTCTCAGATTTTGTCATTACTCCTCCGCTATTTGTGATTCAGTCCGGTACAGATAATTTATTAAATGTCGTTTATACCGGGGATAAAAATAGCCTACCGAAGGATAAAGAGAAACTCTATTATCTAAATACTAAGGTTATTCCTTCACTTACTGAGGAAGAGCAAAAAATAGATAATGCACTGTTAATATCAACAACGACAAAGATAAAGTTATTTACCAGACCGGTAAACCTTCATAATGATTCATTTACGTCATATGAAAAAATTAAATGCAGCTATGAAAGTAATAAGTTAAAAATAGATAACCCGACACCATTTTATATGAATCTATCGTCATTAAAAATCAATGGAAAAGAAGTCGCAGCGGCTGAGACCATAGCCCCTAAATCGGCTGTTTTTTTGAACACAAATGATAGAAGTAAAAATCTAAAATTCAACTTTATCAATGATTATGGTGTTCAAGCAAAAGATAAGCAATGCAATTTTAATTAAACCGGAAGTCAATCAATGCGGATTATGAAGAAGTTTTTCTTATTAAGTTTATGTCTACATGTAAGTTATTCATATTCGCAAGATTATTTTAACCCTCTATTTTTAGGGTCTGACGTTGATTCTATTGATGACCTATCCTACCTTTCAGCAGGAAACAATGTCACACCGGGAAATTATTTTTTAAGTTTAAACGTTGGCGAAAGCTTTATAAAAAGTATCAATGTTAGATTTAAAGAAGATAAGCAGAAGAAAGTTATCGCCTGCTTTACGCAAGAAATTGTCGATATTATACCTTTTAATCAAGATGCTCTAAACAAGCTAAGTGCAATACCTCATGATAATGAATGTATTAATCTTAATGAGTATATTAACGATTTTAGTTACGATGTCGATTTATCGAAATTGACGTTGACATTACTGATACCCCAAATCTATCTTAAATCGCTTCGTTCGACACTCGCGAATGAATCAGACTGGGATGATGGTATAACAGCCTTAATGACGAACTATAACATTAACGGTTCTTATACCAAAAATAAGAAAATGGATGACTACTCGTCTACATTTTTTAGTCTTGTTAATAGATTGAATATAGGTTCATGGCGTTTAAACTCGAGCACTTATTATAACCAAAATAAAACGGGTAAAAAATCATCACATGAGTGGAACTCAAACAGTATATTTGCCACGACAAATATTAATGCCATTAAATCTACATTAACCGTTGGTCAGAGTGTTTTAGGGTCTATGCTATTTGACTCAAATACCTATGTAGGTATGTCACTTGCCACATCAAATGAGATGCTGCCAGAAAGTGAGAAAGGCTATAGCCCGACGATTAAAGGAATTGCTGAAAGTCGTTCAAAAATAACAATCAGACAAAATAATAACATTCTCTACCAGGAATATATTAACCCCGGCCCTTACAATATAGAGAACTTAAACTCGGTCGGAACCAGTGGTGATTATGAGGTTGAGTTAACTTCTGATCAAGGTACAGTAACAAAGTATACTGTCCCCTATTCTTCGCTACCAAATTTATTACGCCATAGAAGATATAATTACTCCATGGCTATAGGCCAGCTGGATAGCTCACAGCAAGATAAAAGTAAATTTGTCCAGGGTACATTTGGCTATGGTTTACCCCTGGATACTACAGTGTATACCGGATACCAGGTTGCAAAAGACTATGCTGCTTTCGGGATCGGTTTAGGAAAAGATATTGGTAATATTGGTGCCTTGTCGTTTGATTCAATTCAGGCGAAAGCTAAAATAAGAGATAAAAATTACGTTGGTAACTCATTCCGTATTTTATATGCAAAATCTTTCAGTGATACCGGAACTAACTTTCAGCTAACCGGCTATCGCTATTCAACATCTAACTACTATACCTTTAGCGAAGCTAATTACCAGAATAGTGTCAGGTATAATGAGAATGATTATCTTGGATACGGAATTATTGGACAAAAGAAAAATAGTTTTCAGATAAACGTTTCACAAAGCTTGGCGGATTACGGTCAGTTGTACCTGTGGGGAAATGTCAACTCTTACTGGGGAACCGATACTAAATCCCAGAATATACAGATTGGCTGGAATAAGTCCTTTGCTGACTTAAATAATATTATGATATCTGCCAGTTATAATAAAAACAAATATAAAGATTTGAATGATGATATGTTTTATCTCTCATTGTCGATGCCATTATCTAATGGTAGCAACAGAAATAAAATGTATTTAACAAATAGTGTTAGCTATAACAAGTCCGACTATAGTAACTCCACCAGTATATATGGAACGACACTAGATGATAAATTAAACTATAATATTTATCAGACGGTCAGTAATAATAACCAGGATAGATCTAATTTTAATGCGCGCTATAAAGCCAATGCCGCTGATATCAATGCAGGAACAACAGTAACAAGAAATTCTAAAGAGTTCGACTATGGTCTGGCTGGTTCTATGCTGGTACATCAGAATGGTATTGTTTTTTCAAGAGAAGCTAACGATACAGCAATCTTAGTTGAAGCCAAAGGAGCAACAGGCGCCCAGCTCGACAGAGCTGGAGAGAATATAACCATTAATCGTTACGGTTATGCCCTGATCCCTTACGCTACCGCTTACCATTATAACGATGTTGCTTTATCACCAGAATCATTTGGCTCCGGCTACGATATTGATGGAAAAATTTTAAAAGTTGCCCCAACACGTGGGGCTATTAGTAAAGTGGTGTTTGATGTCCGTAAGGGATACAACTTTTTAGTTTCTCTTAAATATAAAAATAAACCGCTTAAATTCGGCACGATGGTTACAAGTGATGCAGAGAAAATAACGTCAATTGTCAATGATGACAGTACAGTATATTTAACCGGAGTCCGGACGGGATCTCAGTACACAGTAAAAATAGATAAAGATAATAGTTGTCGATTCACAATTAATTATGATGAAAAAATAGAAATGAAAAACATTAACAATACTAGCTTAACCTGCCAGTAATAAAGGATATTTTATGAATAAGTTTTTCACATTTCTTTTATTATACATATATTGTTTTTCAGCATCGGCAACCGATGTCACCGTTAATTTAAACGGTGGCATTCTGTCTCAGAGCTGTAATGTATCCAGTCAGGACTTGATTAAAAATGTTAATTTTCCTGATTTAAACCCGAACGATTTTAGTCAACCCGGTGCGACCGGTGCCGAGCAGGCGGTTTCTATACGTCTCGAAAAATGTACTGGTAATGTCAATAATATAAAGTATCAATTCTCTGGAGAGGCTGATAGCACTGACGCCACGCTGTTAAAGATTATCGGTAAAGGTGGCCTGTCTGAAGGTATTCTGGCAACCGGGCTCGCTATAGAAATTTTAGATGAAAACAAGAAGAAAATCCCCTTAAATACCATGCAGGCTTTAAATAAGGTCATTACCAGCACCACCTACACTCTGAATTTCTATCTGCGATATAAATCCATAGGTCAGGATATTGGTTCTGGAGACGCATCTTCAATAGTCTATTTGGATATCTACTATGAATAAATTATCACTATTTTTATCTGGTTTATTAATGATATATCCCATGGTTAGCTTTAGTGAAGAAGTGACGATTAATATTAATGCCAGCGTCATTGAGCGTAGCTGCACCATTTCAAACGAATCACTGAATGCAACAGTGAATTTACAAGCAGGTGATTTAAGAGGAAGCAAAATTGGCGTTCCTTTTGCCGGAACGCCTTTTTCAATTAGCCTGGTAGACTGTCCCAATAATATTTCTATCGCTCATATCACCTTTACGGGTGAGAGCGATAAAACAATGGGTCATTTACTTAAAAATATTAATGAAGCCGATGCGGCCGCTAAAGGTATCGCATTGGGGCTCTATGATTCTGATAATAATAACATTAATATCAAGAGTAATAAAAAGTCATTAGTCATTGATCATGCATTATCGAAAAATACGTTTAACTTCTTCGCTTATTACGTCAAAGTAAATGACGCCTCTTCTGCCGGGAAGATAATAAGCGTTGCTGATTTTGAGTTAGCTTATGATTAACAAGATCCTTATATTATTTATGGCAATCTATATTAACGACGGATTCTGTGGCGTATCCGTTGTTGGTACACGTTTTATGCTCAATGATCAAATGCATCATCTTAATATCAAAATAACCAATGATAATGAAAGCGACTATCTGATAAAAAGCGTGTTAGACGATAAGGACTTTATTATCTCGCCACCTTTATTCCTGTTGCCTAAAAACAGCAGTAATCTTATTACTGTTATCCCAAAGGAAAAAACACAGTACGATAAAGACAATATCCTTAATTTAACGCTCACTGCGATTCCAAGATCGACGTTAAACGATGATAGCAATGCCGTTTCTCTAGCCGTTAGAAATCATTTTAAAGTCATCTATCGGCATAAAGATCTCCAGGATAGCGCTTTTAACAAACTCAACATAGTTTATGAAAATAATCAATGTACGCTTAGCAATCATTCTGACTTTGCTTTTACGGTCTCGTTGTCTAAAAACAAAAATGATATTCAGGCTAAGTTAATGAACCTCTCTCCAGATGAAAAAATACCACTGGGAAATACAAATTCTGTTTCAGATTGTGAGAGCTGGGTTAATTTTTATAATGAATATAATGACATTATCAAAACGATAAAATTAACAAATAAGTCGTAAGGAATCGAGAATGCACTTTATTAAAAAAAGCTTATCTGTTTTATTTATTACGTTAATCCAGATAAATCAGACATTTGCTTACCCAGAATTCAATGAGATTATCAATGGCTCCAATCCGACGCTTGATGTTTCGGGTCCCGCCGATCAGTTAGATTTTGGTACTGTCATTCATAACTCCGGATCGCTGACTCATACCATATGTAATAGTAAGGATGTCAATTATACCCTGACCAGCATCGTCTATGAGTCTCTCGCCACCTGGACTGGCCGTACCTATCAAGCGACGTCAGCGCATCTGGTGATCCCCCTGTTCGAATCCGGAGTGACAGGTTTTTCGTTAACCGCTATGGGGGGGCCTATTAATCAAGGATATCCGGCAAACTGGTCGCCCTTTCCTCCAGAGACTAAAACAGCCTGGTCTGGCTATCAAGAAAATGCCAGTCGAGTAGCAAACGGACATCGAGTGAATTCAGGAATTTATGTTTATAAAGACGAGCAGCGTTTTACCGGCAATGCCGTTATCCCGCAACAGACCATGTATCGTTATCTCTGCAAAGATAGCTATGGTACGACTCAAGAGGTCTATAATTTCTACTTAAACCCGCTCAATGTGGTAGGAACGGTAACCGGCTGCACGCCCGCAAACAGTGCCGTGATACTTGATATGAATAAAATAGCGCAAAGCACCATTGAAAATGCCGATCCTTCGACACTTATCGGCACCAAAAAATCGATGTTTTCTTTACAGTGCGATCCCAATATCGACGTTTTTGTTTCCATTGTTGATTTATCCGATCAGACCAATAAAACAGATACCGCAACATTAACCGCTGACTCCACAGCTACCGGCGTTGGCTTTGCTGTAACAGGCCCTAATGGGAAACGTTTACTGTTTGGCCCGGATGGTTCGGCTAACAACGTGCCGGGGCAAACAAAGTATTATATCCAGAATTCAGGATCGGCTTCTGCTTCACGAAATAACCCTGTTAGTACCCAGTTTGGTTTTAGTTATGTCCGAAAACCTGGTCAGGAAGTTAAGCCCGGTACTGCAAAAGCAGTTATCGGACTGACTTACTCATACCAATAATCATGTTGTTTTAACTCACTACAGGACGGTTGTATTAACCTGTAGTGAGTCATGTCTCTGAGTGCTTCATTTATATTTCTGTGGTATTGATTCCTCAGTAATATCACTCTATGGGTTATATTCCATCCAGATTCAACTGATTGATTGAACCCTCCTCACCAGCCAGATATATTAATTACAGGCCGTATAACAGCCAGAATAATAATATGACTTTTCATAGGGTTTAATTTTAGACAGATGTCAGGGATAAGGCGATGGCAGGTAATCACTCACCGATAATAGGTATCGATCTTGGCACTTCAAACAGTGCCGTTTCATGGTTTAGTGAACAAGGGGCTGCGCTGATTACTGGCGCTAAAGGCGAACGCCTGACGCCCTCAGTGGTGGGGCTTGATGACCAGGATAATCTCCTGGTGGGTGAGGCAGCAAAAGCACGATTAGTCAGCCATCCTCATCTTTCTGTTGCCAGTTTTAAGCGTTATATGGGAACAGATAAAGTCTTCACTCTGGGTAAAAAATCATTCCGCGCCGAAGAACTCTCAGCATTAGTACTGCGTAAATTAAAAGCCGACGCTGAAGTTGCGCTAGGCTGTACCGTCACCCGTGCAGCCATTACCGTTCCGGCCTATTTTAATGACTCACAGCGTAAAGCCGTCAAAGCCGCAGGACTGTTGGCGGGTTTACAGGTTGAACGCCTGTTAAATGAACCCACCGCAGCAGCACTGGCCTACGGTCTCAGTGATGCCCGGGAACAAAAGTTTCTGGTATTTGATCTCGGCGGTGGCACCTTTGATGTCTCTATTGTCGATATGTTTGACGGTATCATTGAGGTGCGTGCCAGCAGTGGCGATGCCTGGCTAGGCGGTGACGATTTTACTGACGTTTTACGGCAGTGGATGATAAGTCGTTATCCCCAACTGGCTCAGAGCAACGCCGAACTTGCTGCGAGTCTGACCCTGCTGGCTGAAGATCTGAAACAACAGCTCAGTCGCCAGGAGACTGCGAGCGTAAAACTGACTTACGCCGGAACCGAGTATCAGTGGGAGCTGGATGAAAACACTTTCCATGACAGCTGTAGTGGACTGTTAGCCCGATTAAAAAACCCGGTTATGCAGGCATTGCAGGATGCCAAGTTTGATACCAACCAGCTCGACCACGTGATTATGGTCGGGGGAGCCACCCGAATGCCGCTGGTTCGTCAGTTGGTAACTCGCATGTTCAGCCGCTTTCCGCGTAATGAGCTCAATCCCGATGAGGTTGTCGCTCTTGGAGCGGGCGTTCAGGCAGGACTGATTGCTGAAAATCGTGCTCTGGATGATATTGTCCTGACCGATGTGATGCCCTACTCACTCGGACTTGCGGTGGCAAAACATCAGGGTGAACGAATAGAAGCCGGTTTTTTCCTTCCCCTTATCGAACGTAATTCATTTGTTCCCGTCAGTGTTATGAAAACCTTCAGCACCATGGAGGATAACCAGAAACAGATTGAGATCGAGGCTTTTCAGGGAGAATCACGTAAAGTCAGCGAAAACCTGTTACTCGGTAAAATGTCCGTTAAGGTTCCTGCTCGTAAAGCCGGTCTCGTCGATATAGATATACGTTTTACTTACACTCTGGACGGGATCCTCGAAGTGGAGTGTAAAGTTCATGGCCAGGACGCCGCGACCACGATGGTCATCGAGAAAGTGCCAGGAACGCTAAGCGCTGAAGATATTGCACAACGGCTGAAAGCGCTTGATGCTTTGAAAATGCACCCGCGCGATGTCCCGGAAAATCGTCTGCTAGCAGCAGAAGCGTCAAAACGCTATGAGCAAACGCTAGGAGAAAGACGGCAGATTATCGATCACTACGCGACGCAGTTCGAACAAGCAATAGAGCAGCAGGATTTACGTGTCATCGCTCTGGCACGGGACGAACTGCGTCGGGTTCTTGATCAGTTTAACGATGGATTGTAACCATGATTAACTGGCATATCCTGGGCATTGAACCCACAACCGATGAACGAGAGATCCGCCGTGCTTATGCCCGGGAATTAAAGCAGCGACGACCGGATCAGGATCCGCAAGGATTTCAGGAGCTGCGCGAAGCCTTTGATGCCGCCAAACGCTACGCCTCCCAGCCAGAATATTCTCCAGAGCCGGACGCCACCGTGACGGAGGAATATTCTCCGCCAGTGATGCAAGAACCGCTTGTCTTGGTGACTGAGAGTTGGAGCAGAGAGACTCTCTGGGCTAAAGCGCAAAGTCTTAGTGCTGCCCTGAAAAACGATGAGCTCAAAGGACGGGGTGAGCTTCATCATTATCTTGATAATGAAATGAGCGATGCCATTGAGGCTCGGCAGGCATTTAGCCTGATGCTGGCCGAGGCGCTTAGCACACAGCCAGCACTTACGCGTAGCCTGTTAAATGAAGTCTCAGCGGCAATGAACTGGCAGTTGGAAAGCTACAACGCGTCGCCACTCCCCCCAACAACGCTCCAGGCATTTGAAGAACAGATAGAGAATACAGAACGGGAAAACTACTGGCAGGAACTGGCCAGGAAATATACCGGCAGTCGCTTAAAGGAATTGCAATGGCGCTTACTAACAGAGAAAGGGACGCCAATCCCATGGTGGGGAAGAATGGTCCCCAGTATTTTTCAAGAAATCATTGAGATACGCAAAAACTATCCTTCTCTCCAGGAGCGACTCAACCCTTTACTGCTTCGCGAATATTATGAACCTAAGAACATATTAAGCTGGGAACTCGTCGTCACTCTCTTTTTCTGGGTATATACCACCAGGGCAATCGGCCAGCCTTCGCTACAGACGGCATTACAGTCCGGGTTAATATTGGTTATCGTCGCGAGTTTCTGGTTCTATTCAGAGCGTAACCCTCAGTTTATAACCAGAGGTATCATCGATAAATCTATCCATACCTTTTTCTGGCTCATTTCGCTGGGGATGCTGGTTATGGCTGCTTACGGTTTCTGGCAGATAATAGGTATATTGCGGGATGAACATTCACGATCTCAAACGCTCGCGGCAGTTTTGACCTTACTGATCATTCCTGTCGGCATCGCCCTCTGGCAGAAGCGTCGGGAATGGCGGACTTTACCCATCGTGATAATCACTGCCATCCTGAAGTTCCCGGTAGAATTCGTTCGCAAGCTTCCTCCAGTGATTAATATATTGGCGCTGGTCCTGCTATCACTCCTTTGTAGCCTTATCATCCAAATGGCTTTCTTTTAGAAATAAAATCATCGGTTAACTAGCAACATTTTCAGCTATATCAATAGATTCAAATTGAGTCTGGTGAACTAAAACGGAACGGGGGATCAGCGCCCCCAATCCGGAAAGCATAAATCACTGGCTTGCACCGTGATAACCCACACAATTAACTGCCGCATGGAAATATCCCAGAGTCGCGTCTACGCTTAAAACAGACGACTAAGGCCAGAGAGTCATTCAGACTCCGGCCGCTGTTCTGCTTTCCATTTGAAGTAAGGGATATTCCTATGAAACGTTTTTTAACCGCAGCAATGATTGCATCCACCCTGGCGGCTGTTCCGGCTCTGGCCATTGCTGAGCAAGCACCTGCTACAGCAATCGCACACCAGCAAGCCGCTGAAACCTTGAAAATTTCTCAGCAGGGTTTTACCGCAGTACAAGATGTCCGTATGGCGCGCCTGGCTATTTTCCAGGGGGTACCTGAACATGCCATTAAACTGACTGATGCAGCAGCAAAACTTCTGGCGGATGACAGCGCTGACTGGAAGGTATTTGCCAGAACCAATAAGAGCGCAGCCCTTATCGGCGATCAGTACATTGCGATTGACGGTACTATGGGGATCAGTGAAAACTTTATCGCCACACCTGAAAAACAGGAAGCGATTAAGAAAGCCAATGAGCAACTGACCAAGGGCGATCAAAAAGGGGCCATTGAAACCCTGCGCCTGGCCGATATTGCTGTGACCCAAAAACTGTATTTGCTGCCGCTAAAACATGCGCAGAAAGTTCTCGCAGATGCCCAAAAACTGTTGGGTGAGAAAAAATACTACGAAGCGAATCTGGCCCTGAAGGCAGTGGAAGATAGCGTAACGCTTAACAGTAATGCGGTTGTTGCCGACTAATGCCTCTATTTAACCGGCAGGGAAGCTATCCTGCCGGATACAATATTAGAAAAATCGCCGGGTCGGTAGCATCAGAACAGCGTAAACGGCGCAATCACCATAAACTTCACATCGCGCTCATCCTGGAAGATATTGGCATAGCCTCCGCTCCAGCTTGGAATATTGGAGTGGTTATTATATTGCGTGTAGTGCAGTTTAAACTGGGTTCCCTTGGCTCGGCCATCCTGTAGCGTGTACACCGCGTCCAGACTGTATGCCGACTCTTTAAGGCGCTTATTAGGATCGTAGTAAGCGTCCGGCGCGGCCATTTTCCCCGGCTTCGCATCCCAGCCATAAACATAGGAAGCACCAAAAGCCCAGCCCGGCATATCCCAGTTTTTCATGTCATACATCGCCCCAAAGAAGATAGCCTTTTCGCCATTGGCGTTAAAGTCAGAGCGGTTATCCCACCAGACGTCAAGACGACCATTTGAGGAAGCATAGGTCGGGGTCATACGTTGTAAGAAGTAGCCCTGCTGCCCTTCAGCTTTGACCAGGGTCCCCTCGAGACGGAGATCCAGCACATCGCCAATTTTGTAGCCCAGCGTCAGCGCTTGCAGCCAGGCGGTGCCATCATAGATATCATTCACCCCACCATTGCTCACTTTGTCGCGTGTGCCGTAAAACTGATAACTGGTACGTAACGGCTTATCGGCAAGGGTGAAGGGATAGCTGACTTTAGCGAAATACTGGTCAATATAACCCTGGGCCTGACCAAATGCCCCTTCGAGAATCAGGTCATTTTTAAAATCATACTTGGCGCCGATGGAGTGTAGATAACTCACTTTAGTGGCCTTGTCATTCTGAAAGAAGTTATCCATTTCAAGATGCCACGGCGATTTATATTTGTTGGTCCACATATAGGCAAGGCTGAGTGCTCCCGTCTCACCATAATCAAAATTAGCGCCTAATTCTGCACCGCGATAAGTGCCGGGCATAAAGCTCCAGTGAGGAGCCAGCAGTGTCGGTCCGGTAGGCTGAATATAACCGCCGCGTGCCCATAAAGGACCTAATTTAAACTTAGCGGCCGCTTTATACAGACTAATACCGCCCTTATCACCCGAGTAATCCTCATCGTAGGTTCTATTTTTTGCTGAGAAAGCGATTTCATTAGGGTGACCGCTGTCATGACTTTCCATCATTTCAATCGCAGTGAATGCCGCGATATCAACACCAAAAAGATCGGCGGCATAACCGGACTGAAAATCGAGGTTGGCATTCCAGGTTGCATGGGAAAGATTAGTCTTATATTTATTGCCATCTAGCGTATCTTTACGATCTCGTTCACGCTGCCAGTAATAAATACCGCCAGTTAATGTTGAGTCATCAATAAAACCTTCCGCCTGGGCCTGTGGTATCACAGCCCCGCCCGCCAGGGTGGTAATAATAGCAATATATAATAAATTATTCTTTCCACTAAATGCACGCATGACATACCCTCTCTTTTATTTTATAAAAATAAATTAGCTCTTTTGATTTTTACTTTTAAATATAAAATCGAAACGGAATTTATTTAAATATGGACAGCGTGATGACTGAGATAAATAAAATATCGCAGCCATCACCTATTATTAATTAACTTCACATAATATTACGGACTTACTCTAATAACTTATTTTCCAGAGACTGATAGTTACCCAGACGAAATCCACGCGCTTCCACCGCCTGCTTTAAGGATGCTGATGTCAGAATATCCAGCTCTGTCAGCCGAGGATAGCAATAGGCACTTTCCATTACCGTGCTATCGACAAACGACGGGTGACACATCACCTCCAGCGATGACACATTGTCCCGGATTGCGGCATCAAGTATCTGCAAAAAAAGGCCCTCAGATACCGTTTCACCGTAAAACTCACTGGAAAAAGCCTCAGTGCTGCGCGGTACTTCCTGGCCGTTTATCAGCTGGCGGTCGACTCGCACTGGCAGTCCTTTTTCACGCGCAAACCGGGCAACAATGGGATAAATCGGCGCCAGCATATGAACATGATGATGGCTATCAATATGCGTCGGCTCACGTCCAAACAAGTCGATAAAACAGCGATACTGACAGTCCAGTTCATAAGCTATTTCATCAAGCGGTAGACTTCCCTGCTCCGCCATCTGCCAGAGCCATTTACCCAGACGCCCTTCGCGCGTCAGACCCGGCATTGTGGAAAGCGGCTCTCCTAAGGTCAGGACAAAATGCATCCCAACGCCTAAGGCAGGTGCAGTGCGACTCAGCTCAACGGCATGGTGAATAGCCCCCCCGTTGACCAGTGCCGTGGTCGAGGTCACCAGCCCATGATGACAAGCCTCAATAATCCCGTAGTTCTGCCCTTTACTCAGACCAAAGTCGTCTGCATTCACGATAAGTACAGGTTCCATAAGTCGCTCCTGTCATGATGTTATTGCTTCAGGGTTTCAATCGCTGCCGCAAAATTGGGCAACCATTGCTGGTGGGCGAGAAGCAGTTCCCGAGCCAGCTGCTCGGCATCCCGGTCTGAATGCACCAGCGGACTTAAATTAAGCGCCAGCAATACATCATTCAGCTCTCCGCTTATCGCCGCCTGGCTGGTCGCCACTTCAAATCCTTTGATGGTATAAATCAACCCCAGCACTTTCTCGTCAAAATGAGTGATGCGCGGTGTTGGCGTCGCCCCTTCTCGACCCAGCGTGCAGGTCATTTCTACCGTCCAGTCTGCCGGAATATTATCGATATGTCCGCGATGGGGAATATTGACATAATGCTCGGTCTGTTTGTCATTGTAGATAGCGTTAATCACTTCGCAGGCAGCATCGGAATAGTAAGCTCCACCACGCAGTTCGAGCTCTTTCGGCTTCACATCGAGATCCGGAGACTTATAGAGGTCAAATAATTGCTGCTCGACCTTCTGCACCACCTGGGCACGCACGCCGCCCTTATAATATTCCCCCATCTCAATCGCCAGCATCTCCTTCTGTTTGAAGAAATACTGCAGATAAGAGCAAGGGATCAGGTTCAGAGCGCGGATCAGCCCTTCGCTAAACGGCAGGTCAAAAATATTTTTTACCGAACTGCCACCTAATCGACCTGATGCGACGCCATCAAGCAGTTCGTCAAAGCGCGAGGTTCCGTTAACCAGCACATCACGGACAAACACCAGATGATTCAAGCCAAACAGGTCGATAGACAGATCATCGCTGGCACTTAATTGCAGCACATCAGTGATAAACATTTTCATACCGATAGGGATGTTACACACCCCGATAAAACGCCTGAAGTCGGTATGACGATAGACCGCTTCAGTGACCATTCCGGCCGGATTGGTAAAATTAATCACCCAGGCATTCGGGCAAATCTCTTGTACATCTTTCACGATATCAAAGATAACCGGGATCGTTCGCAGGCCTTTAAATAACCCCCCGGCGCCGTTAGTTTCCTGCCCGAGATAACCGAGACTCAGAGGAATACGCTCGTCTTTTTCACGCGCCTGCAGCTGTCCTACCCGCAGTTGAGTGGTGACAAAATCAGCCCCCTCAAGAGCAGCACGCCGGTCGAGGGTTTTGAAAACCTTCATCGGCACTCCCGCTTTTTCAACCATTCGCTGGCACAGGGCATGGATAATATCGAGTTTTTCCACCCCCTCTTCCACGTCGACCAGCCACAGCTCGCTAACCGGCAATTCCTGATAACGCTTTAGAAAACCTTCGACCAATTCTGGGGTGTAGCTACTGCCGCCTCCGATAGTCACTATTTTTAGTTTCTGGCTCATATTCCTCTCTCTTATAATACGATGCTTTGGATGCAGCTCACCCTCCAAATGAATATGGACAGTGAAGTTAATATCTCTCTGATGCGGACTCATCCGCTGCCAGTTAATTAACGCTGGTCAGTTTTTTTCGATAACTATTCGGTGTAAACGAGGTCAGCTTCTTAAAGGTTTTAATAAATAAGCTTGGGCTGCTGTACCCCGATTCATAGGCAATATCCGTGACCGAATAGTTAGTAATCTCCAGCTGTTTTTTGGCAAAGTTAATCCGAATATCATTAATCAGTTGCATGGGTGTTTTGCTGTAATAGCGCTGAGTGGCTCGGGTTAAATACTCTTGCGTTTTACCAGAGAGACAAACCATCTGCTCCAGCGCACCTTCACCAAACTTTAAATTATCGTGCATCTCTTCGACGGTATTTTTTAACCAGACCGGGACGCTATCCTGTTCCGGCTCTTCACGATAATGGCGTAAACGATTCATCGTATAAAACGTGACTAACTCAATAAATTCATCAAATTCAGTCTCACGAAAGTTGAGTGAGGCGATAACTGATTCAATGTAGCGAATAAATGAGTTCTTTACCGAGTAAACCTGGGAGGCAACCAGGTCTGGCGGCAGTAAAGGCGAATAGTGTTTCTCAAAAAAACTTTTCTTGATGCCCACGTTAAATATTCGCGTCGCGCCAAAGGAATAAAAACTTTGGTGATGCGATCCTATTGGAATAAAAACAAAATCTCCGCTCTCCAGCAGGACCCGTTTACCGTCTACCTCCTGAAAATAGCGTCCGGTTAACACCAGGGTATACTCATAGTAATCATGGCGATGAAGCCCACTGACGCTTTCCGTTTTATTGTAGATAACCACATGAAAATTCTTTCCGTTGAACAACTGGTTTTCTCGTGCGACGGTGATTTCTTTGGTTATCATCTTTAGCTGCCTCATGGTGTATATCGAGTTGCCTGTAGACGGGTTGGACGTAGCCAACACCCAGGCTGCCTGAAGTATGACGGATATCTATTGTATCTTCTCGTGTAACTCGATCAATTCATCCACCAGCTCACGGAGTAGTATGGCCGTCATCAGGTGATCCTGGGCATGTACCATCACCAGACTGACCTTAATTTTCCCCTCACCTTCATCACTTTCAATCAGCCGAGTTTGCACCCGATGCGCCTCACTTAGCGCGATACGCGATTTTTCCATCGTCTCCTGCGCCCCGATAAAATCGCCTTGTTTAGCCTGTTTGAGTGCTCCAAAAGCCAAACTACGGGCCTGACCTGCATTAATAATCAGCCCCATCACTACCTCTTCGAGGTCATTGTTCTGCGCTTGCTGTACTTCTATCTCATCCAGATTAAACATCCTGCTTCCTCATCTCTTGAATTATTTCTGCTCATTAAGAACATCAGAACTTCAGTGCGTTCGCGATATCTTCTTCACTCTCTTCCTGCTCAATCGTGCTTTGTGCTTTATTAGAGATGATGACAAAAGGCAGATAAACCAGCGTCGCGACAATAAGGTTAAACAAGGCCAGTAACAGGGCGGCAATACTTCCGTTGGTGTTAAATAAGGCCCCGAGTCCTGTTGGCATGGTCCATGGCGCTATATTAGTAACAGGTGGAATAATGCCCAGGCTGTACGCCACCATGGTTATCGTCGCTAATATCGGTGAAATCAGGATAAAAGGAATAAACATCACCGGGTTCATGATAATCGGCAGACCAAACAGAATCGGCTCGTTAATTTGGAAAATACCTGCCGGTAACGCGAGCTTCGCGACCTGACGATGATCGGCCCGACGTGAGGCAATAAAGATGGCGATAATCAAGCCGAGCGTTGCCCCAGAGCCCCCGAGGAAGATATAGGAATCAAGCATCGGTTTCGCCCAGGTATGGAAACTTTTACCTGCTTCCAGCGCCGCATCGACCGAACCGTACTGTTGAAACAGCGCGACGTTTTCCAGTGCCCAGGGCGTCATAATACCGCTATCCAAAGCTGATAACGCCAGAGCACCATGAACGCCAAAGAACCATAACAGCGGTACAAAAATCACATAAGCCCATCCCACAACCGCCCCCAGTGACGCCAGCGGTGTTGAGATAGAATCCATGATGACTTGGTGGAAGTTGGTTTCCCACTGCATCAGTCCATAAGAGAGACTGCCCATAATAGAAAGAATAATAAAGCCAGGTATAACCGCTGAGAACGAGCGTGATACCGACTCAGGAACGCTGGATGGCAGGGTAATGACCCAGTTACGGCGAACGATAAAGGTGAATATTTCCGCCACCACAATACCGATTATCATCCCGGAGATAATATTGGCCCCACCCAGCCAGTTAGCCCCCACTGCATAGGCATCATTGACGCTATACGGCGTCACGGTCATAAAGGCCGCGACCGCTAACAGCCCTGCCGCCAGAGAATCTACCTTTCGCTCCTCAGCCAGGGCCATACCAATAAAGAAGGGCGCCATCAGCGACATAATACCCAGCGTGCCGTTATAAACGTTGCCGCCAATAGTTTTAAAGTGATTGAGTGTTTCAATGGTTGCAGGCTCAAGACGTATACCCATTGAATAAAAAAACGACCCTTCGCCAAAGCTTAAAAAAACATTATTAATTAATATAAACATCGCCCCGGCAAGGGTGAGAGGCATTAATTTAATAAAGCCATTTTTAATGGCATTAATATGTGGCTGCCTTCCTATTTTAATGGCAAAAGGAAGGAGTATCTTTTCAAGAGACCCAATAATCACGCTCATAGAAAAATACCTTATCAATATTATAAGTGTAGGGTGACGATATTTATATATACCCGTCACACTTCAAGTTGCCTGGGTATTTTTGCGCCAACAAGCAACTCGAATTATTTGGGGTATAGAATTATTTATCGAATCATAACATGCGAACTATTTTTATTTTTAACCACTCAATTAACTGAAACTACATTATCTTTATTAACTCTCTGAATTAAATCATCACAAAGTTATTGTTTTTCTTTTTCTTTTTTAAGCAGAGCAACAGCGGCTTTCAATACTCCGAGCCCATCAATCTTGCCATAAAGCGCTGAGTCAATAACCACGACCGGTTTATTCGGTAGCAGGCGCTGAAATTCCGGCAACATATAGCCAATCTGCGGCCCCAGCATCACCACATCTGCCTGTTCACCTTTCTCATTGACGAAAGTCTCTGAAAAAGCCTCGATGACCACAGGGACATCATACTTCTCCGCCTGAGCACGCATTTTGGAGACCAGAAGCGAGGTCGACATTCCTGCGGAACAGAACAGATAGATATTTTTTTTCTCCATAGCACTACCCCTTAATTTTGTCTTACATCAGGCTTTGTCAAATGATGGGCTGAGTATATGGCATCGCACCAACGGCTAATAACTCACTTTGCCCAAAATTGTCTCTCATTGACCTGCCCGTCAAAAAAAGCCATATCAAAGATAAGAATTAAAACCCATTAATATTAAGTTATATAGAATTAAACACCAACAGAAAACAATAAAATAGATTTTTAACAACGTTAAATTATTTAATGTGGATTTTTATTTCGTAGAAATTATTAACTCATTTTGATTGTGCGATCACATGACAGATCGATGCGGCCCCTTATTTTTCCAGGCATATATCTGATAAAAGGGGAAAATGGTGTGAATATGGAGGGAGAAGCGATACGGAATAGACGTTTTTGAATTGAAGCAAGAGAGGATATACGACAAGTTGACCCGCTATTATAGGGAGAACAAAGAATGATCACCGATACCGAAAAAGCCATTGAAGCAACCAAACAACTCGTCGCTGCTGTTCCCTTCTTGGGTAGAAGTTCATCCGAGAATGATTACCGTGAAGCGTTAGCTCTGGTGGATTACCTGATCGAAAACGATGACGAGAACCCGCTCATTGACTTCCTGGCGAGCAAAATTGCGGACTATGAGGATAACAGCGATCGTTTCGCTGATTTCAATAAAGCTATCTCAGAAATGCCGGTCGGCATTGCACTACTGCGTACCCTAATTGACCAACATCAGTTGTCATACGCCGACCTAAAAGAGGAGATCGGCTCTAAATCACTAGTGAGTCAGATCTTATCCGGCGATCGCTCATTAACCACATTAAGGCGCTCTCTGCGCGCTTTGGTGTGAAACCAGAGTGGTTTCTTTAACTCATCAGTGAGCTACCAGATGCCAGGTAGCTCACTGAACTCAACAAAAAAGACCAGGAATAAGCCCTATTCAGTGACTTTATTTTTCAGAGCCTCACTCTCTTCTTTGGTCTTGTTCCAGCCTTTTTCTGCACCCTCTTTGGTTGCATTCCAGCCTTTCTCAGTGCCTTCTTTGGTTGAATGCCAGGCCTTCTGCGACCCTTCACTGATTTTGCTGCTGGTGGTGTCACTTGTTCCTTCAGCAGCATGCTTAGATTTTAATTTAAGCTCTTCGCCTTCATTCTGCGCCTGATGGAGTTTTTCCTTGGCAGTGTTGGCATTTTCATGAGCTTTAGCCACATCATCATCGGTTGCATGTGTGGTAGCGGCAAAAACCGGTGCGGCTAACAGAAGAGCAGATAATGCGATTATGGTTTTTTTCATCATAAATATCCTCATTTGCTGTGAACAGGACTAGCATTGCACATAACGCTAACGGGATACTTTAGGAATTGCCTGTAAAACTAAAATGGCTTCTGGCATGAAAAGTAGCCTTTAGAACAGCCTCAATATCTTTGTTATAGCCTGAAACTCCCTCTCTGATCGTTTCCAGGAAATGTGGCAGCTCCCCCTTCCCATACTGCATATGCACAATAATAATCTTTTCATCAACGTTAATGCTGGATATTTGCCCAGTGACCAGGCCAAGCGGAATGTTTAAACTCAGTTTAACTGATAGCCGTGCTATTGATACCTGTATCCTGACTTCGTTATCAGAATAATTTCTTTATATTTCAAAGATAACGACAGAAATAATGATAACAGCGATAAATAATAATCTGCCCATTTGCGGGGCGTGCTGTTCGTTTATTATCAGTGATATTAAGCGTATGGAATGATGGAAATAGATAAGGTAACCGTGATGAGTAACGATATTTTTCCAAATAAATTCAAAGCAGCGCTGGCCGCACATCAGGTCCAGATAGGCTGCTGGTCAGCCCTTGCCAGCCCGATTAGTACCGAGGTGTTAGGCCTGGCGGGTTTTGACTGGTTGGTGCTGGATGGTGAGCACGCGCCAAATGATATCTCAACCTTTATTCCTCAACTGATGGCGCTGAAAGGTAGCCTCAGCGCACCGGTGGTCAGGGTACCGACCAACGATCCGGTTATCATGAAGCGTCTGTTAGATATCGGGTTCTACAATTTTCTGATCCCCTTTGTCGAAACGGATGAAGAGGCGCGTCGGGCGGTAGCAGCAACACGCTATCCACCACTGGGGATACGCGGCGTGTCAGTCTCTCACCGCGCCAATATGTTTGGTACTGTGCCGGACTATTTTGCCCAGTCGGATAAAAATATCACCATTCTGGTTCAGATAGAGAGCCAGGCTGGACTCGATAACATTGACCACATTGCCGCCACCGAAGGCGTGGACGGTATCTTTGTCGGGCCAAGCGATTTAGCCGCTGCTCTGGGTCATCTGGGTAATGCCGGACATCCCGAGGTTCAACAGGCCATCAGGCATATTTTTGCCCGCGCTAAAGCTCAGGGTAAACCTAGCGGTATTTTAGCCCCTGTAGAAGCCGATGCCCGCCGCTATCTGGAATGGGGCGCAACCTTTGTGGCTGTCGGCAGCGACTTAGGGCTGTTTCGCGCAGCGAGCCAAAAACTTTCAGACACCTTCAAGAAATAATCATTGCCATTGAGAGAGCAAATTATGACAACAAAAGTGGGTTTTATTGGTTTGGGCATTATGGGCAAACCCATGAGCAAAAATCTTCTGAAAGCAGGCTATGAAATTGTCGTTTCCAGCCACAATTCGGCAGCGGCAGATGAGCTCGTTGCGCTGGGAGCCCAAACAGCCTCTTCTCCCAAAGAGATAGCTGAACTCTGTGATGTGATTATCACCATGCTGCCTAATTCGCCAGAAGTGAAAGCGGTGGTACTGGGTGAGCAAGGGGTTATTGAAGGGGCCAGGCCGGGCAGCGTATTGATTGATATGAGTTCCATCTCTCCTCTGGCCAGCCGTGAGATCCACGATGCTCTCCAGCAGAAAGGCATCAACATGCTGGATGCGCCAGTAAGCGGTGGAGAACCCAAAGCTATCGAAGGGACGCTGTCAGTGATGGTCGGCGGCGATAAGGCCATTTTTGATAAACATGCTGCGCTGCTCAAGGCCATGGCAGGCTCCGTGGTGCATACCGGCGATATTGGGGCAGGCAATGTCACTAAGTTAGCCAACCAAATTATCGTGGCGGTCAATATTGCCGCCATGTCTGAAGCACTGACCCTGGCGACGAAAGCCGGCGTTAATCCTGATTTAGTCTTTCAGGCGATCCGTGGCGGGCTGGCAGGTAGCACGGTATTAGAAGCCAAGGCACCGATGGTGCTGGATCGTAATTTTAAGCCGGGTTTCCGTATTGATTTACACATCAAAGACTTAGCCAATGCCCTCGATACCTCTCATGGCATAGGCGCTCAGTTACCGTTAACCGCCTCGGTGATGGAAATGATGCATGCGCTGCGTGTTGATGGTCTCGGTCAAGCCGACCACAGTGCATTAGCCTGTTATTACGAGAAATTAGCTCAGGTCGAAATTTCTCGTTAATTGACGATTAGCCCGGCAAGTCGGGCTAACGAATGGACAAGGGCCTCGGCCGTAGAATAGCCGGATGATTCATTAGGTTGATGACTATGAAAATCGTAATCGCCCCAGACTCTTATAAAGAGAGCCTTTCGGCTCCAGATGTCGCGGAAGTTATTGAAAAAGGTTTCCGGGAAATATTCCCAGACGCGCGCTACGTGAGGGTTCCCCTCGCTGATGGTGGCGAAGGTACGGTCGAGGCCATGATTGCAGCCACTCAGGGCAAAGAGTGCCACGCACAGGTAACGGGCCCGCTTAATAGCAAGGTTGATGCTGTATGGGGATTATCCGGCGATGGCAACACGGCATTTATCGAAATGGCGGCGGCCAGTGGCCTGGGCCTGGTCCCCCCTGACAAGCGAGACCCTTTATTAACCACTTCCTACGGTACCGGGGAACTGATAGCCCAGGCCTTAAATAACGGCGCAAAAAAAATCGTCATCGGTATTGGCGGCAGCGCTACCAATGACGCGGGCGTGGGGATGATGCAAGCACTCGGGGTACGTTTTCTGGACGGTGAAGGGCGAGATCTGAGCCCCGGTGGAGGCAGTCTGAGTCAGCTTGAACGTATTGATATCAGCGGTCTTGATCCTCGCCTTGCAGACTGTACTGTTCGGGTAGCCTGTGATGTCACCAATCCACTGATTGGCCCTCAGGGGGCTTCGCGGATATTTGGCCCACAAAAAGGGGCCACCGAGGAGATGATTAATACCCTCGATAAGAACCTGGAACATTATGCGGATATTATCGCCCGCAGCTTTGACATTGATGTGAAGCATTCCCCTGGTACAGGCGCTGCCGGTGGCATGGGTGCTACGCTGAAGGTTTTTCTTAACGCTGAGTTACGCCGCGGTATTGAGGTGGTCACACAGGCGCTAAATCTTGAAGAGCAGATCCATGATTGCACCCTGGTTATCACTGGAGAAGGCCGTCTGGATAGTCAAAGCATTAATGGCAAAGTCCCGGTTGGTGTAGCCAGTATTGCGAAAAAGTACGATAAGCCGGTTATCGCCATTGCCGGAAGCCTGCATCCCGATGTAGACGTCGTCTATCAGCATGGTATCGATGCGATTTTCAGCGTGCTTTCGACGCTGTCAACGCGAGAAGAAGCCTTCAGCGGTGCGCCAGAGAATATCTATCGTACCGCGCGAAACGTTGCTGCCATGGTAAAAATAGGCATGTCATTGAGTATCGTACCCGCGACCCGCTCCAGCTTATCATCGGCAAAGTCTTTAGAATCGCTGCCGGGAGATTAACCAACAGGAATGATTCGTTAACTGTGACCGCTTTATGACTCAGTCAGCCCTGCTGGCTGAGTCATTTTCTTTATGCCGACGCCAGCACCGTCAGGCAGCACTATGGCTTATTTGAGGCTCATTCTTTAGCGCCGTCTCTCAATTTGAGAGATAACTGTAGCCGGTATGCAATTAGCCAATGCAAACAGGTAAGATCTTTTTTATCTTAGCGTTATCTTACTCGGAGGGGCTATGGCTGCTTTACACCTCGATTCCAGAATGGCGCAGGATATCGTTGCGCGTACCATGCGTATTATTGACTCTAATATCAATGTGATGGATGCCCGAGGAAAAATTATCGGCAGCGGCGATCCTGAACGTATTGGCGAGCTGCATGAAGGGGCACTGCTGGCCCTTTCTCAGGGACGCGTGGTTGATATTGATGATGCTGCCGTCCACAACCTCCACGGCGTCAAACAAGGTATCAACCTCCCCCTGAGACTTGAGGGTGACATTGTGGGCGTAATTGGCTTAACGGGTGAGCCCGTGGCGTTACGTAAATACGGTGAACTGGTCTGCATGACAGCAGAAATGATGCTTGAACAGGCGCGACTGATGCATCTGCTGGCACAGGATACGCGCCTGAGAGAAGAGCTGGTCATGAGTTTGATTCATGCCGAAGAGCATACCCCAGCCCTGACGGAATGGGCTAAGCGCTTAGGTATCGATCTCTCCCTGCCACGGGTTGTCGCCGTGATTGAGATAGACAGCGGCCAGCTCGGTATTGATAGCGCCATGGAAGAGCTACAGCAGCTACAAACCAATTTAATGAAACCCGCCCGTAATAATCTGGTGGCGATTATCTCACTCACTGAGATTGTGGTCCTTAAACCGGCGCTTAATTCTCATGGCCGCTGGGATGAAGGAGAACATCGTCGGCGTGTTGAGCAGCTAATCACGAATATGCAAGAGGAAGGCCATCTGCGCTTTCGTATCGCGCTGGGAAATTACTTTATCGGTCAAGGAAGTATTGCTCGTTCCTATCGCACCGCCTGTACCACTCTCGGAGTGGGCAAACAGCGCATGCCTGAGAAACGCTGCTACTTTTATCAGGACTTGGTGTTACCGGTGTTACTCGACGGACTGCGTGAAGGCTGGCAGGCTGATGAACTTTCACGCCCCCTGCTGAAACTGAAGGCGATGGACAGTAACGGTTTACTACTCCGTACTCTGGTGGCTTGGTTTAATCATAATCTTCAGCCACTAGCTACCTCCAAGGCACTGTTTATCCACCGTAATACCCTTGAGTACCGGCTTGCAAGGATAGCGGAGTTAACCGATCTTGATCTGAAAAATCTTGATAATAAGCTGTTGCTCTATGTGGCTTTGCAACTCGATAAAGAGAGATAAACCCGACAGCTTCAGGGCGGTGTCGGTATGCCTGCCTAACAGGCATGCCGACACAGAAAGCCATTAGTTTTCTAGCTGATAATTAAGCGTGATTTTAGCATTCAGCACTTTTGATATCGGGCAGCCCGCTTTGGCCTGCTGAATAATTTTATCAAATGCCTCAGCGTCAATCCCCGCGAGCTTGATTTTACTTTTAAGCTCAACCTGGCTGATAGCAAAACCGCCATCCACTTTATCCAGTGAGACTACTGCCACGGTATCAATGCTTTCTGGCGTATGTCCCGCCTCACCCAGCATCAGCGACAGCGCCATGGAAAAGCATGCAGCGTGAGAGGCACCGAGCAGTTCTTCAGGGTTGGTACCTGCTTTACCTTCAAACCGGGTATTAAACCCATAGGGCTGTTTATCAAGCGCACCGCTTTCGGTCGAAATCGTCCCTTTGCCGTGTTTAATATCACCTTCCCAATGTGCCTGGCCTTGCTTATGAATAGTCATATTGCTCCTCCGGTTGGTTTTCACACTAATCAGTATAGGCTTCGGTTAGCACTTGGCGACATGCCCGGCCCTTTTACAGAACATTCCGGGCACTTTACGCTAAAAACGCCCGCTAATATTCGGCCACCTCACGCGCCATCTCACGGCTATAGTGCTGGCTGGCATTGAGTAACATCTGCGTATAAGCCGTCTGCGCCTGATTATTCACCAGGGCATCAACCGTCAGGGTCTCAAGAATTTTACCGTACTGCATAACCGCAACTTTCTGGCACAGATGGGCAATCACCCCCAGATCGTGAGTCACCATCAGATAAGTCAGAGACGACTCGCGCTGCAAATCGACCAACAGATTCAGAATTTCAGCCTGGACTGAAACATCCAGCGCCGAAGTCGGTTCATCCAGCAGTAAAATCTGTGGTTCAAGGATCAGCGCTCTGGCAATCGCCACACGCTGACGTTGCCCGCCAGACAGCTGATGAGGATAGCGCTCGCGAAACTGGCGACTGAGCCCGACCCTGTCGAGCAGTGAGTAGATCCGCCGATCTCTGTCTTTCATGTCGTGGATCAGCAGAGGTTCTTCCAGAATATCGCCAATGGTATGCCTGGGGTGCAGCGATCCGTAGGGATCTTGAAACACCATCTGCACCTGACGGCAACGGCTTTTGGTTAACTTATGATCAAGCCGCTGGCCATCAATACTTAACTCGCCCTGCCAGTGAGTGAACAGACCCGCCAGACATTTTAATACCGTGGTCTTGCCTGACCCAGACTCACCGACCAAGCCATAGATCTCCCCGGCCTGCACATGAAGGCTGACATCGTGCAGTACCTGACTACACTTTTCCCCTTCACCAAAGGATAAATTGAGATTTTTTACGTCAATCATCACAGACTCCTTATTCGCTAAGCCAGCTCGCCTGACGCTGCAATACTGGCAGCACTGGGCGACGATGGTGGATTTCAGGCAAGGCGTTGATCAAGCCTTGGGTATAAGGATGCTGGGCATTATCCAGATCCTTGGCGGCAATAGACTCCACCACCCGACCGGCGTACATCACCAGTACCCGATCGCAGAAGCTGCGAACAAGGTTAATATCGTGGCTGATAAAGATAAGTCCCAGTCCACGGGACTGAACCAAGTCGTCCAGCAAACCTAATACCTGTAAACGCACTGAAACGTCCAGCGCTGAGGTCGGTTCATCAGCGATAACCAGTTCCGGATCGGTGATAAGCATCATGGCTATCATAATACGCTGGCCCTGACCGCCCGATATTTCATGGGGATACAGGTTATAGACTCGCTCAGGCTGGCGAATACGCACAATATCCAGCATTTCCATCGCCCGAGCTTTGGCTTCATTTTTACGCCCCGGGTTATGGGTCAGCCAGGCTTCAGCTATCTGTTTCCCAACACAAACCACGGGGTTCAGGGAGTATTTCGGATCCTGCATAATCATCGAGATCCGTTTGCCGCGGATCTTGCGCATCTGCGCTTCACTGGCCTGACGCAAATCCTGCGCGCCAAACTGTAACTTACTGGCAGTAATACGCGCACTTTTTGGATGCAGTTGGAGCAGTGCCCGCCCCACGGTGGATTTTCCCGATCCCGACTCGCCAACAATGGCGAGCTTTTCTTTTCCCAGTTGAAAGGAGACACCGCGCACCGCCTGGGTGATGGCGCTACCGTTAACAAAGTCGACGCACAGATCGCGCACGTCGAGCAGAGGGCTATCATTCGCTGCGAGGGTCGAGTATGTCACGTAGGCCATCTCCTAAGAAGTTGAATGCTAAGCTGTTGATAAGAATGGCCAGACCAGGAATAGTCACCACCCACCAACATTCCATCATATAAGTACGACCGCTGGAGATCATCGCTCCCCATTCAGGCTCTGGCGGCTGAGCGCCAAGGCCTAAGAAGCCAAGTCCTGCCGCCGTCAGAATAATACCCGCCATATTCATGGTGATACGGATGATCACCGACGGCAGGCACAGAGGAACAATGTGATGCCACAGTACTCGAGCCGGAGACGCACCCTGTAAACGCACTGCTGAGATAAAATCAGCCTGTCGCAGGGAGAGTGTTTCCGCCCTCGCTAAACGCGCTATCGGTGGCCAGGCAGTCAGGGTAATCGCAATCACCACATGCTCAAGCCCCGGGCCTAACGCGGCCACAAAGGCCAGTGCCAGGACCAGACTTGGGAAGGAGATAAAAATATCCGTTACCCGCATCAGGATCATATCCACTTTGCCGCCAAAGTAGCCGGCGCAGACCCCAAGCAGCAAGCCAATCGGCCCAACCGTGATGGAAACCAGCAGGACAATGTAGAGGGTGATACGTGCCCCATACACCAGACGACTAAAGATATCGCGACCGAACTCATCAGTACCAAACCAGTGCTGGGCATTGGGGGCAACCAGAACATTATTGAGGTTCTGCACCAGCGGATTATAAGGAGCAATTAACGGGGCAAATATCGCCACGATAATCAGCAGCAAAATGATACTGCCACCGATTGCCGTGAGCGGGTTGCGTGCCATTTTAATCACAAATCCCCAGCAACGAGACAGCGTTCGCTTGACCCGCAGAGTGGTCTCACTCGCTTGATTTCCCTGCGGCGTATCGAGAGAAATACTCATGATTTTGTCCTCGGGTCAAAGAATTGATAGAGCATGTCAGAGAGCAGATTAAGCATCACAAAAATCACCCCCACCAGCAGGACACAGCCCATCACCGCATTCATATCTCCCAGCAGCAGACTGCCAGTCAGGTAGGAACCAAATCCGGGCCAGGAAAACACCGTCTCAATCAGCACCGCACCTTCGAGCAAGGAGCCATAGGCTAATGCCACGACAGTCAGCAGCTGTACGAGGATATTGCGGAAAGCATGGTTCCAGATGACCTGACGCTCAGTTAATCCCTTAACGCGAGCCGTTAAGATAAATTCCTGCGAAAGCTGAGCGAGCATAAAGCTACGCGTCATACGGCTAATATAGGCCATCGAGTGGAAGCCAAGCAGTGATGCAGGTAACACTAAATGGTTGATGGCATTCCAAAACACTTGGCTATTTCCCGCCAGTAAGGCATCAATGGTCATCAGCCCAGTACGACGCGGCACCACACCATCCAGCCCCAGCTCAAGACGCCCTGCTCCACCGACCCAGCCCAGCCAGGCATAGAACACCAGCAGCCCTATCATCCCGACCCAGAAAATCGGCGTCGAGTAACCGGCCAGGCTGATAATACGTACAATGTAGTCATAGATACTGTTACGGCGTGCGGCGGCCAGAACCCCTAGTGGGATCCCCAGACCCGCACCGACGATAATCGCCATCGTCGCCAGTTCCATGGTGGCCGGGAACACGCGAATGATGTCGTCAATCACTGGCTTACCGGTCAGTAAGGCGTTGCCCAGGTCACCATGCAGCAGATTGACAAAATAGATACCGAACTGCGTCATCAGCGATTTATCGAAACCAAGCTGCTGATAAACCTGCTGATAAGTACTCTGATCGGCATCCGGGCCAACGATCGCCAGTACCGGATCGATAGGCATCACTCGGCCGATGGTAAAGGTGAGAACCAGCAGCCCCAACAGAGTCACGAGTACCTGTAACAGTCGTTTTGAAAAATTCCGCAAGCGAGAGCCGGATGCCATAAAAGTCGCACTCATGGTTTCTCTCCTTCAGGTGTTTTATACACCTCACGTAGGAAGGTGGTTGCCGATGGGTGGGACTGATAGTCTTTGACTTCATTACGTATCACGACTGAGTCAACCATCTGCGAGAGGGGTAACAATGCGGGAATTAATTTATCGTAACGGACCTGAATCGCCTGGTAATCCGCTATCTGCTGCTGGGGATCACGCTCAAGCAACGCCTGATCTATCATTTCGTTGAGCTGCTTATCATAGAAGCTGGTACGCCAGCCCTGGAAATTGGTCAGCTTGGCGGCATCGCTATTATCCGGGTTATATACCAGAGCACGCAGACTGGAATGAGGATGAGGCTCCATACCGCTGCCACCGCGTCCGACCAACAGATCAAACTTACGCTCACGCATCGCGCCATAGACCTGGTTGCCGGTGCCGGTAATAATTTTGGCCTTAATGCCTGCTTGCATCAGAGTCGACTGCACCGCGATGGCAATATTAAGGAACGGCTGATCGGAGAGGACGCGGATAGTGGTATCAAAACCATCAGGGTAGCCTGCCTCAGCGAGGAGCGCTTTGGCTTTGGCAATATCTAACTGATAGCCAGGATCCGGTAAGGTAGACGGCATGCCCGCCTTGATAGGACGCTGATGAAGCACCCCATAACCCGGCATCAGCGCTTTATTGATACCTGCATAATCAATTAAATATCTGACGGCCTCGCGCACTTTCGGGTTAGCAAACTGCGCCTCTTTCATATTCATCGCAACGTAGTACATGGTTCCACGTTGTACCGCTTCAACGGTAAGGTCCGGCTGCTTACGCAGGGCGTTAATATCAGACACCGCCATATTACTGGCAATATCCAAATCCCCTTTTTCAATCATCAGACGTAAGGTTTGTGATTCCTGAAAATGACGTAGCACCACCCGGTTCATTTTCGGCTCACCGCGCCAGTAATCAGGATTCCCCTTCATACGTAAGACGTCTTTAGCCTGCCAGGTATCGAGAATAAACGGACCAGAACCGGCTTCATTGGTTGATAACCAGCGATTACCCCAGTCGTTGTCCTGCACATGATTTTGCACTGTCTTACTATCCAGCACCCCCAGGTTACCTAAGGCTGCCAGAGAATAAATAACCAGCTGCGGATCGTTCTCTTTCGGCAGAACTATTTTAAAGGTGTATTTGTCCGGGGCAGTGACCAGCTCATCGACATTTTTCTTGGTAAAACCGTAGGATTTCCAGACCGATGCCTGTGCAAGATTAAGATGCAGTATCCGGCGCATCGACCAGACCACATCTTCAGCAGTCAGGGGATTGCCCGAGTGAAACTTCACGTCGTGACGCAGGTGAAACGTCAGCGTTTTACCATCAGGACTGACATCCCAGGTTTGCGCCAAAGCGGGCATCACATGGGTTAATTGTTTGGGATCTAACTCCACCAGTGAGTCATAGAGATTGACGACAATGCCCACGACCTCATTACCGGTCATTGCGGCCGGATCGAGAGTCAGCAGGTTATTCATATTCATGCCAATAATAAGCTGATCGTCAGGCGTTTTTGCCTGAGCGATGGGGCTTCCTATGGTCATAATAAGTGTGAGCAGACACACGCCAAGAATAGCGTTCTTTTTCATATCTACCGCCTGTAGGGTACGTCAGGCTACGCCGAGGTAGCGCGCCTGAACTTATTTATTTAAGTCAGTCGTGGCTGACAGTATTGGCTTCGATATAGTTGAAATTAATGTCTTCGCCCAGTCCTGGGCCTTGAGGCAGATGCACAAAGCCCTGCGCATCCATAGGATCGACAATGCTATTAAGGTAGGCGGCTGGCTCGTCATATTCGAGGAATGGATGCAACAGACCGCGTTCATACCAGCGACAGTTGCGAATGGCACCCACTACCGCGAGGCTGGCAGCCCCGTTACCGTGCACTTCACAGTCCATACCAAACGACTCGGCCAGGGCTGCGACCTTCATGGTTGGCGTAATACCACCGACGCCGTTCGATCCCGCACGGAGAATATCGCAGGCGCCCGCTTTCACCCATTCAGCGCGCATATGATGCTTACCGCCGAAGCTCTCCGGGCCAACGATAGGGATAGTCAGGTTTTCGGCAAGCCAGGCATAAGAGGACATCGAGTCTTCTTCCATCGGCTCTTCAAACCAGGCAAAGTTAAGCTTCTCCAGCTCTTTACCTATCCACAAAGCTTCGCTGCGGCTATACCAGTGATAACCATCAATCATCAAATCAATATCCGGTCCGACGGCTTCACGTACCGCGGCACAGGCTTTGATATCCATTTTAGGATTAGGCGCAAACGAAACAGGAGGCATCCAGGTATGCAGTTTGATTGCCTGATAGCCGCGTGCGACTAATTTCTCAGCAAAGCTGGCATATTCTTCGGGAGTGGACAGTCCCCCTGGCAGGTCATCACCACACATCGTACTGCCGTAAGCAGGAACCTTATCGCGGAATCCCCCCAGCAGTTTGTACACCGGCATATTCAGTTTACGACCAATCAGATCCCACAGTGCCTGCTCGATAAACGACAGGGCGCGTTCGGTCAACTGATGCGCGCTGCCGCGCTGCCAGTGGTTGAGATCCTGCCAGATACGTTCACGATTAAAGGGATCCTGTCCAACCATTACCTTACGAAAGAAGGTATTGACCACAAACGGCCGTACCACTTCTGGGGGAGCAAACGAATAGCCTTGGCTACCATCGTCAGCAGTAATAGTCAGCATCGCCATTTTAGCCATCCCTTCCGCACCGGGATGAGAGTGACCAGCACTGTCAGAGACCCGTCGGGTGGGATATTGGAAAACGGTGACATTTACTGATTCAATTTTCATTATCAGTCCTTAAGGCAATAAGTAAATCACTGTGCTTACCTGACATACATTGCATACTGCAAAGCGGGAAAGCGGCTCGCGTTTATTGAAAAGACGTTTCAATATCAAATATAAGCATTATTTTACTGAACTACTTTAGACAAACACCACTAAGTAACAGCTTAAATTTGTGCATTCGCATAAAGAAGTGTTGTTAGTATCACGCTTAAAAGGGCTATCTCACTTATAGCAGCTTCCCAGGAGACTAAAATCTGCTGAAGCGGGAGGCTGTGTCAGTGATACTTATCGCAAAGGCATCGTTTTAAGAACCCATGAAGATGGGAAATGGGAGCGAGGTAAATCTTTGGGCGCTGATAACCACAGCCTCTCTGATTGGGAGTACCGTGCAGCTCTTTAAGACAGAACAGTCTCAATCTGTGCAGGACGAGTCAACTTTTGACCGAAGGTCTATTATTATGCCATTCACTTGAGCCATCATTCTTGCTAAGATGCTAATCGTTAGCACGCTAATAATTAAATAATGAGATAGGTAACAACCCTTATGCGCTTGCCTCAACGCAACCCTTATGCGCCTCGCGAGTGGCAGCCTCACGAAAAACCCGCGTTGCTCGGTTCGCCTTCCACCCCCTACCACAGCACGTCAAAACGCTTTGCTTATGGCATTGTCGGTCTGCTGGTGTGCCTTACTGGGGCAATGGGCAACGCCATGGTTTCGGCAAACCTGCAAAATCTGCAAGGGACCTTTGCCGCCTGGTCGACGGAGATAGCCTGGCTGCCTGCCGTCTATGTGATGACCAACATTTCGATCAACTTACTGCTGGTCAAGTTCCGCCAGCAGTATGGTCTGCGCGCCTTTACTGAAGGATTCCTGGTGCTGTATGTGCTGGTGACCTTTTTTCACCTGTTTGTTAACGATCTCAGTTCAGCGCTGATGGTACGTGCTGCCCACGGTATGGTGGCAGCAGCGCTCAGTTCACTGGGGATCTATTATCAAATTCAGGCCTGGCCCGCCAAACACCGCTTGAAGGCACTCACCATAGGAATAACCGGCTCGTCGCTGGCTATTCCTATTGCCCGGCTCTTTTCAACCGAGCTGTTACAACTGCAGGAATGGCGCGGTCTCTATCTCTTTGAACTCGGACTCGCACTTATTTCCCTGGCCTGCGTTATCGCTCTCAAACTGCCCCCCAGCGATCGCCGTAAAGTGTTTGAGAAAAAAGATTTTATCACCTTTATTCTGCTGGCACCCGGTCTGGCACTGCTCTGTGCCGTACTTTCCATGGGCAGGCTTGACTGGTGGTTTGAAGCCCCGTGGATAGGCTGGGCACTGGCTTTATCGGTGGTGCTTATCGTTACGGCGATTGTCTTTGAGCACAACCGCAGCAATCCCCTGCTGAATATACGCTGGCTCTCCAGTGGCAGTATTCTCCGTTTAGGGCTGATTATGCTGCTCATCCGCATTGTGCTGGCAGAGCAGAACACCGGGGTCATCGGCTGGCTGCAATATGTCGGCCTGCAAAACGAGCAGATGACGCATCTCGCCTGGTCGATTTTCGCTGGCATGGTTTGTGGAATAATCGCCAGTTGTCTGACGCTTAAGCCCACTAAACTGGCGTGGCCGATAATCACTTCGCTGGCATTAATCATGATAGCCTCGCTGCTTGATAGCCACTCCAATAGCCTGACCCGCCCCGATCAGCTGGTACTGAGCCAGTTTCTGCTAGGATTTAGCAGTGCCTTTTTCCTCGCCCCGGCGATGCTGGCAGCCATTGGCGGCGTGATTGCCGAACCGCGCAATCTGGTCAGTTTTTCGGTGATGTTTGGCATAAGCCAGAACCTCGGTGGACTGCTGGGCTCAGCCATTCTCGGCACCTTCCAGACCTGGCGCGAGAAATACTATTCCAGCATGCTGGCAGACCAGCTTACGACCCTTAATCCGCTGGTCAATGAGCGGTTGCAGAGCTATAGCCAGATGTACCAAAGCCAGATTAGCGACAGTGCACTGTTAAGCACTCAGGCCCTGACTCAGCTACAAACCGTCAGCACGCTAGAGGCAAATATTCTGGCTTATAACGATACTTATCTGCTGACCGCGGGCATTGCTGCCGCCACACTTATCTGGATTTTATGGCGATTGCTGCGGTTGCGGCTCACCGTTTTGCTGGCGCTGAAGAAAAACACAGGCAGTAAACAATGAATGTTAAAACAATGATTAATACTTTATTTCAGGAGCAGCTATGAGTCAGCAGGATGCGGCGAGTGAACAGGCTAATATCCGTAACAATCTGCGAGTGATATCCATATTCACTGCCGCGGCTATCGGCATCATTGGCGTACTGGTTATTCTCTACGCGTGGCAATTGCCCCCTTTTACCCGCGATGCACAGTTTACCGATAACGCCTACGTACGCGGGCAGACCACCTTTATCAGCCCCCAAGTGAGCGGCTATATCACCGAAGTTGAGGTGCAGGATTTTGCCCAAGTGAAACAGGGTGAGTTGTTATTCCAGATTGACGACCGGATCTATCGCCAGCGCGTACATCAGGCAGAAGCCCAACTGGCGATGAAAATCGCGGCGCTAAAAAACAATCTGCAACAGCACAAAAGTGCTGAGGCAGTTATCCTGCGTAACGACGCTGCGCTGAAAAACGCCCGCGCTCAGAGCCTGAAAAACCAGGCGGACCTGAAGCGTGTAAAAGATCTGACCGCAGACGGTTCCCTCTCCGTTCGTGAGCGCGACGCAGCCCTGGCCAGCGCCGCGCAAGGCAGTGCCAATATCGATCAGGCTAAAGCCACCCTTGAGATGTCACGCCAGGATTTACAGACGGTGATAGTCAATCGTGATTCGCTGGAAGCAGATGTCGAAAACGCTAAAGCGACGCTGGAGCTGGCGAAAATCGACTTGCAGAACACGCGTATTGTCGCCCCTCGCGACGGTCAGCTCGGGCAAATTTCGGTACGCCTCGGCGCCTACGTCAGCGCCGGAACACACCTGACTTCACTGGTGCCATCACAGCGCTGGGTAATCGCCAATATCAAAGAGACGCAACTGGCGGATCTGCGGGTTGGGCAATCCGTGAAATTTACCGTCGATGCCTTGAACGGTAAGGCGTATCAAGGCCGGGTGGAGAGTATCTCTCCGGCAACCGGCGTAGAGTTCAGCGCCATCAGCCCGGATAACGCGACCGGTAACTTTGTGAAGATAGCTCAGCGTATTCCGGTCCGCATCGAGGTGCTGAGTCAGCCCGAAGAGACGGCCCTGCTACGTCCAGGGATGTCAGTCCAGGTAACGATTAATACCGAGGAGGAAAAATGATCCTTCGCCCAATAGCCACCCTGGTTATCGCCGCTATGCTGGCGGCTTGCCAGTCGGTAGATGTCGCCCCAGCCAAATCCTCATTGCAGATCCCGGCGCAGTGGCGCACCGCCAGCGGTGCCTCCAGCCCGGCAGAACCACTCTGGTGGCGTCATTTTCACGATAATCATCTGAACCAGTACATCGACCGGGCATTGCAAAATAATAGCGATATCTTAATTGCCCGAGAGCGAGTCAACGAATACCAGGCACGGGTGTATGCCTCGGAAGGGAGCCAGTTTCCCTCTCTGGATGCAGGGATCAACGGTTCCCGTGCACGGTCACAATCAGCCGCGACCGGCCTGCCCATCTACAGTACGCTTTATAAAGGCAGCCTGACGGCCAGCTACGATGTCGATATTTGGGGCGCGAATCGCAGTAGTGCCAGCGCCGCTAAAGCCACACTGGAAGCACAGAAAGCGGCCGCTGCCGCCGCGGATCTGACGGTGACATCATTAGTGGCATCAGGCTATGTCACCCTGATGGCGCTGGATGAACAGCTCCAGGTGACAGAATCTACGGTGAAATCCCGGGAAGAGGCCTTCAACCTGGCAAAACGTCAGCTTGAAGCGGGCTATAGCTCGCAGCTGGAACTGATGCAGTCGGACTCCGAGCTACGCTCAACCCGAGCCCAGCTTCCGCAGCTGAAACATCAGATTGTGCAGCAGGAGAATGCGCTAAGCCTGTTACTGGGTGCGAATCCAGGGAATGTTGCCCGTAACGCAGATTTCGACCAGCTAACCCCGCTGAGCCTGCCGTCGCAACTGCCTTCAACCCTGCTGAATCGCCGGCCGGATATCGTGCAAGCCGAGCAACAGCTTATTGCCGCAGACGCCACCCTTGCGTCCTCGCGTGCCAGCCTGCTGCCGTCGATAAACTTGACCGCAACAGGATCAGTACAGAGTCGCAGACTCGCCGATCTGCTCGATAATCCACTCCAGCTGTGGAGCCTGGGCGGCAGCATTCTGGCACCGCTGCTCAACCGTCAGGCGCTAAATGCCCAAGTCGATATCTCCCAGTCCCAGCGTAATCAAGCGCTCTATAGCTATGAAAAAGTCGTGCGCAACGCCTTTGCTGAAGTCAACGATAGCCTCGACGCCATTACCGGCTACCAGCAACAGTGGACAGAACGACAAGCACAGCAAAAAGTCGCCGAGGAAACACTGCGTATCGCCCAAAACCGCTATCGAAACGGCTACTCATCCTACCTCGACGTACTCGATGCCCAACGTACACTGTTCGCAGTACAGACAGACGAAGTCAGCGCCAAAAATAACCTGCTACTCGCACAAATAGATTTGTATAAAGCGTTGGGAGGAGGATGGGGGGTGAAAGAATAAGTACATCCGCTGAACTGAGCCAGGGTGCCCAATTCAGCGGAGGTCATCTATCAGTGATAGATAAGTATCAGGAATTAAAGTACGCTTTTAACTATCGGTTTTAAGACTACCCAGGCAACTGCTGCGGCGAGAATGTCAAAGATAGCCAGGCAAACAAACAATGGGTTGAAGCCAATAGTTGCGGCTAATCCACCGACGATTAATGAAAATATCGTCCCGCCTAAATATCCCATCATGCCCGCACCACCGGTTGCTTTACCGACGTCTTTCTCAGCAAAGTTATCTGATGTTAATGAGAACAATGAGGTTGAGACGATTTGGTGAGCAAAGCCACCAATACAGAACATAGCAATAGCGACATAAGCGCTGGATGCTAAGCCGATACAGGCTGGGCCAATCATAAATACTGCGCCGCAAGCCAACGTCATTTTGTAGGATGTAGATGTGCACACATTAAAGTATTTGCGGAAGATAGGTGCCAGATAACCACCAAAAATACTGCCTAAGTCAGCGGCCAGAAACGGTAGCCAGGCGAACATAGCGATATCTTTCAGGTCCATATTACGCACGGTAACCAGATAAATCGGGATCCAGAAACCAAAGGTCTGCCATGCCGGTTCACAAAGAAAGCGAGGAATTGCGATACCCCAGAAGTTTCTTTTCTTAAATAACTGCCACAGGCTAATTGGTTTCTCTGTACTGAGTGGATCGCTGTCATTGCGATCGCCCATAATATGCTTCAGTTCTTCATCGGTCAGCCACTTGTTCTTCTGCGGATCCCGATAGAAATATAACCAGATCAGAGACCAGAATACCGCCAGGCCACCGATAAACAGGAAACCATATTGCCACTGATAGCTAATGATAAAAAAGACCATAATAGGAGCGGCAATCATCGCACCAATACTGGTACCGAAGTTCACCCATCCAATAGCAATAGAACGTTCTTTTCTTGGGAACCAGTTAGAGATAGCTTTTATTGCCGCTGGGAAAATAGCGGCTTCTGATAGCCCCAGCATGCCCCTGAATACCGCCAACGTTGGCCAACTGGTCGCAAAGGCGTGGAACATACAGGATAATCCCCAGCCGAGCGCAAAGATAAAGAAGCCAATACGCACGCCAATATGGTCGATAATCATTCCTGCAATAGGCTGAGCAACGGTATATGCAGCCTGGAATGCGGCAATAACATAGGAATACTGTTCCGTGGTTAACGAAAACTCTTTAGTTAATGTAGGCGCAACAATTGATAAGGAACTTCTTGCCAGATAATTGAAAATAGTACCAATCAAGATGATAAATACAATATACCACCTTAATTTCAATATCTTCTTCATACTGAATATCCTTTATTCTTCATTTAAAAAATAACGTCATTATTGTTTTTTATTTTCCACAGATTATGGATTGGCTATTTATCCTCTCCTGAACCTGCCGTTCTTTTCGTTATACCTGTCATGCTGCAAATTGCCTGACGATGGCTTTTATCAGCCCTGCCAAATCACATCGTTTATCTATGCTCATTGTCAGAATGGGCTCTGCGCCTACAGGTAACGCGAATGATTTTGGGTATAAACCATAAAGCTATGCCATTGATGCCTGGTGATTAGTCACTATCGGGTATTGAGATAACCATTAACCACACCACCCTTACGTGTATACAGCTTATGGTAAGTTGTATTACACCTTTTTTGTTTGATGACCATCACACATTTATAATCACGAAAATAAATACAATCCATATTATTGAATTATAATGGTTTTATTTTATTGGGTTTATTTGACATATTTATTGATTTGTATAACAAAGGTTACCAGTCATGGTTGCTTGTTAAAATTGGTATAACATGATGGTTATTGGTCTATGTGTTGATGTTGCAGGATCTCAGAGTTGCCTCTGCTGGAGTGCGGATATAGTGAGCCTGCGATTACGCACAGCAGTGGAAAAGGTGAAACAGGGAGGGAGCTATCTTTCGGCATCGCTAAGATGCCGCAACAGGGTGTTATTTCTAGAGCAATAGCTTTCAGACAGTCGCGTGAACGCTATTTTAAAGAAGGGGAATTGATATTGATGACGGGATTCTCGGTAAACAGGTACCGATCCACGTTAAACTCAAAATCATCAGTGGTGGCATCAAATAGCATTTTTTTCGTTTTTTCAAGATGCTCCCACATGGCGAGTTTTGCTTCATGGGGATCTTTGCGCATCAGCGCTTTTAGTATTCTGTCGTGGTCTTCGCACCAGCTTTCCATTGATTTATCATCAATATGCTCATGCAGTTTCCGCCAGTATGGATTTTGCACCCGCTGGCTCCACATCTTCTCTACGATAGTAATCATCACGGTATTTTGAGTCGCCATAGCAATCTGAACGTGAAATTTCAGATCCCACTCAGAGTCACGATGACGGTCTTCTTGTATCGCTTTTTCCTGGATTTCCATCAACTGCACAATATCTTGCTTGGTGACCTGAGTCGCTGCAAATTCAGCGATATTGCACTCAATTAGCTGCCGGGCCTGCAGGAGTTCGAAGGGCCCTACAGAGCCAAATTCAAACAGATTATCAGGCATAATCAGTTTTTTCTGTTGATTGGCGATAACGTGAATACCTGAACCCTTGCGGACTTCAACGTATCCTTCAACTTCCAGCATAATAATAGCTTCACGAACAACGGTACGGCTTACATTCATTTCTTCAGCAATTAAACGTTCCGCAGGCAGCTTTTCTCCGACAGGGTAAATGCCAGATTCAATACGCTTTTTTAGCGTTGAAGCCAGTTGTTGGTATAGCCGGCTGGTTTCGATTAATTCCATGATAAATGCTCTTGGTTGTGCCGCTGACAGGACTATCGAATGAATAGTCTAACGTGAATTACTCTCTGCTTTAAACTTGTTACACCACCTGCAAAGTATACTCCATTTTTAACGATGAAACCTACTCCTGTCATAGTGGAGGGTTAAAAAAACAGTTAAGGAACAACGTTTTCTTTATCTCTCCCGGCACAGGGTTGATTCAATCGGGTCAGTGCAGTGTGAGTTAAGCCATCCGCTGGTCTGCGCTAAGCGCATTTTCATGCGAATCAAAACCGCCAGCAAAAGGTGTTATACCTTTTCCAAAAAGATGAGAACCATCACAAAAGAGATTTTTTGATTAAGCCATAATATTGGAAAGGGTATTTATTGCTTTCAATTAAGGTTTATTGTGGCTAACCTTAATAAATAAGGTTTTTTTTGTGGTTTTCCTGATGTGATGTCGCCAGGGGAACGATGAGCAGCATGACGGACTGGTATAATAACTTTGCTGATAAAGGCGGGTTTTATCTCTCCAACAAGATAAGGAACTTGATATGTCTTTGTTTTTAACTGAAGATTTTTTGCTGGATACTGAGTTTTCACGTCGCTTGTATCATGACTATGCCAAAGACCAGCCGATTTTTGACTATCATTGCCATTTACCCCCTGAGCATATTGCTAAAAATACGCGCTTTAACAACCTGTATGATATCTGGTTGAAAGGCGATCACTATAAATGGCGGGCAATGCGTACTAATGGTGTTGCTGAGCGATTCTGTACGGGTGATGCGACTGACTGGGAAAAATTTAGCGCCTGGGCAGACACCGTACCGCATACCATTGGTAACCCACTCTATCACTGGACTCACTTAGAACTACGCCGTCCATTTGGTATTACCGACACGCTATTATCGCCGTCAACCGCTAAAGATATCTGGCAGCGCTGCAATGCATTATTAGAGCAAGAGCAGTTTAGTGCTCGCGGAATTATGCAGCAAATGAATGTGAAAATGGCAGGCACGACGGATGACCCTATCGATTCTCTTGAGCATCATCGCGCTATCGCATTAGATACCAGCTTCTCTATTAAAGTGTTACCAAGCTGGCGTCCTGACAAAGCATTTAATATTGAAGCTCCGGGTTTCAATGACTATCTCACCCTGCTTGGACAAGCAGCAGACACCGAGATCACTCACTTTAGTTCACTGTGCGATGCGCTGAAAAAACGTATGGACCATTTTGCGGCTCACGGCTGCAAAGTCTCCGATCACGCGCTGGACGTGGTGGTTTATGGTGAAGCGGATGAGTCGACGCTGGATGCTATTTTATCTCGTCGCCTCAACGGTTCATTGCCCACTAAAGAAGAGATTGCTCAGTTCAGAACAGCAGTCCTGCTATTTTTAGGCAGCGAATATCAACGTCGCGAGTGGGTTCAGCAGTACCATATTGGTGCTTTGCGTAATAACAACACCCGTATGCTGCATACGCTGGGCCCGGATGTTGGCTTCGATTCGATTAACGATCAGCCGGTCGCTGAACCGCTTTCTCGCTTGCTGGATGCTCAGGCAAGAAATAATGCACTACCAAAAACGATTCTCTACTGCCTGAACCCGAGTGATAACGAAATTATCGGTACTATGGTCGGTAATTTCCAGGGTGAAGGTACCCCAGGAAAAATGCAGTTTGGTTCAGGCTGGTGGTTTAACGATCAGAAGGACGGCATGCAGCGTCAAATGAAACAGCTGGCTAACCTCGGTCTGTTAAGTCGTTTTGTTGGCATGCTCACTGACAGCCGTAGTTTCCTTTCATATACCCGTCATGAATATTTCCGTCGTATTTTATGCCAAATGATTGGCCGTTGGGTTCAGGATGGCGAAGCGCCAGCTGATATCGAACTACTGGGTAATATGGTGAGAAATATCTGCTTTGATAATGCCGAACAGTATTTTTCAATTGAGCTATCGTAGCGCGTAATATCACTGAGCCATGGCAGTTATTATTAATATAACTGCCATGGCTGATGAATATACCCGTCATATTTCAAGTTGCTTGGGTGTTGCCTACAAGCAACTCGAATTATTTTGGGTATAGCGTTATTAAATACATTTTTAGATACTGAATATCTCGCCACAGATGCGGAGGTATTCCTGCATCTTATTTCCTATTTGAAGGTGAGTTTTTATGTTGACGTTAAACCGCAATAACTTCCCCGGACGCAGTCACCCAGAAAAAATTATTCAATTTGGTGAAGGTAATTTTCTCCGCGCCTTTATTGACTGGCAGCTGGATTTGCTTAATGAGCATACCGACCTGGATGCCGGAGTCGTCATTGTGCGCCCAATTGATTACCCATCACCTTCGCTAAATACACAAGATGGTTTATATACCACCGTCATTCGTGGATTAAATGAGCAGGGAGAGACTGTCCGTGATACCCGCCTAATCCGTTCTGTTAATCGCGAAATTAATGTTTATCAGGATTTTGATGCCTACCTGGCACTGGCCCGTGATCCTAATATTCGCTGGATGTTTTCTAATACCACAGAAGCCGGGATTGCTTATGTCGAAACTGATGCATTTAGCGATGCGCCACCCTCCTCTTTCCCGGCTAAATTAACCCGTTTGCTTTATGAACGTTTTAGCCATTTTTCCGGCGCGGAAGATAAAGGCTGGGTATTACTTCCCTGTGAACTGATTGATTATAACGGCGAGGCATTACAGGAACTGGTACTGCGCTATGCCCGGCAGTGGCAGCTTGGTGAGGCCTTTACTGTCTGGCTCACGCAGCATAATACCTTCTGCTCAACCTTAGTTGACCGTATTGTCACAGGCTACCCTAAAGATGAAGTTGCCGCGCTGGAGTCAGAACTCGGCTATCACGACCACTTCCTCGATACCGCTGAATATTTCTATCTGTTTGTTATCCAGGGACCGCAGTGGCTGGCACAAGAGCTACGTTTAGATAAGTACCCGTTAAATATCCGCATTGTGGATGATATTAAGCCTTATAAAGAGCAAAAAGTGGCTATTCTTAATGGGGCTCACACCGCGCTGGTTCCGGTGGCTTTTATTGCTGGGATCAATACCGTAGGCGAAGCAATGGCTGATGAGCAGGTAAGCCGCTTTGTTGAGTTAACTATTGCCCAAGAGATAGTCCCGGTGCTGGACTTACCTGCCAATGAGCTTAACTCTTTTGCTCAAGCGGTGCTGAGCCGTTTCCGGAACCCGTTTATTCAGCATCAGCTGCTGGCTATTTCTCTTAATGGCATGACTAAGTTCCGTACCCGTATCCTCCCCCAGCTGCTGGCTAATCAGAAAAAGAACGGGACTGTACCCGCCCGCCTGACATTTGCCTTAGCTGCACTGCTGGCATTTTACCGTGGTGAACGTGATGGCGAATCTTATCCACTCCAGGATGACGCCCACTGGCTTGAGCGTTTTCAAACTCTCTGGGGACAAGTAGCTGAAGGGCAACTATCCGTCGCTCAGCTGGTTGAACAAGTATTAGCCGACAGTGCCCATTGGGGAGAGGATCTTAATCAGGTTCCCCAGCTCGCGGAGAATGTCACGGTACAACTGCAGGCTATTATTGATAGCGGTATGAGAACGGCTTTGGCCGCTCATTGTTAAAGGGATTGCGATGCAAAGTTTTATTAAAATACATCCGCTGGATAATGTTGCCGTTGCCTTGTGCGATTTGGAGCAAGGCCAGTCCCTGGAAATAGACGGCCGATTTATTATTTTGCAGCAGCCCGTGGTACGTGGGCATAAGATTGCCTTAGAGCCGATTATCCGCGGACAAAATATTATTAAATATGGTCTGCCTATTGGACATGCTCTGGTTGATATTGCTGAAGGTGAATCTATTCATTCCCAGAATATCAAAACCAATCTCAATGAGATTGATGAGTACCAGTACCAGCCAAAGCTCACTGAACTTCCGGCCCAGGCCGCCGATCGTGAGGTGCAGATTTATCGTCGAAATAATGGTTCAATCGGTATTCGTAATGAACTGTGGATCATTCCGACAGTGGGCTGTGTTAATGGTATCGCCAGACAAATTCAACAGCGCTTTTTAAAAGCCAACAACGGTGCTGAAGATATTGATGGTGTTCATCTCTTTAGCCATACCTTTGGTTGTTCTCAGCTGGGAGAAGATCACCAGAATACCCGCACCATGCTGCAAAATATGGTACGCCATCCTAATGCCGGTGCAGCATTGGTTATCGGGCTGGGGTGTGAAAATAACCAGGTTGATGCCTTTCGCGAGACCCTGGGAGAAGTCGACGAGCAGCGCACCCGCTTTATGATTTGCCAGCAGCAGGATGATGAAGTTGAAGCCGGGGTTGAACGGCTTCAAGAGCTCTATGAGGCTATGCGCAATGATAAACGGACGCTAGGTAAACTGAGTGAACTGAAGTTTGGCCTCGAATGTGGGGGTTCAGACGGATTATCAGGTATTACCGCTAATCCTCTGTTAGGGCGTTTCTCTGACTATGTTATTGCCCACGGCGGCACTTCCGTCCTCACCGAAGTCCCTGAAATGTTCGGCGCTGAGCGGATCCTGATGAGCCATTGCCGGGACGAGGAGACGTTTGAAAAAACGGTCAGTATGGTTAACGATTTCAAACGTTACTTTATTGACCATAATCAGCCTATCTATGAGAACCCGTCTCCAGGCAATAAAGCGGGAGGTATTTCTACCCTGGAAGAAAAATCCCTCGGCTGTACGCAAAAGGCCGGACAAAGCGCAGTCGTCGACGTACTGAAATACGGTGAACGACTAAAAACGCCAGGGCTAAACTTATTAAGTGCGCCGGGTAATGACGCCGTAGCAACCAGTGCCCTGGCCGGGGCGGGTTGCCATATGGTGTTATTCAGCACCGGACGCGGCACACCTTACGGCGGTTTTGTCCCCACCATTAAACTGGCAACCAACAGTGAACTTGCCGCGAAAAAACCACACTGGATAGATTTTGACGCCGGTAAACTAATTCACGGCACGGATATGGATACCCTGCTACAAGAGTTTGTCACCCTGATTGTTAATACTGCAAACGGCCAGCTGGCCCGCAATGAAATTAACGATTTCCGTGAACTGGCTATTTTTAAAAGTGGCGTAACACTGTAAACCTTATTGGTATTAGCTAAGGGGCGCTACGCCCCTTTTTCTATTAATTATGCTCTCACATTCCAGTCGTCTGTGTACTGTACGTTGCCATCTACATAGCGCCACGTAATTCTCTCATACATCAGAGCGATGGATTCCATATGGTTGATCTGCGAGTTACCCGCCATTTTAGCATTTGGCATACCCGGATTTACGCCTGTAATCTTCACGCCTTCGATGCTCATAACGAAGTAGCATTCTTCCTGCCCTGCATGATTAATACGATACCAGCGAATTTCCGCACTTTTCAGAGTCTGACCAGTAGCAACAGCTTTGTACAAATACGGGCTGGAGCTATCAAACTCCTTTTCAATCATCATCGGAGAGTGTGAACGCTTTCCGGTTATCCTACCGTTAGCGCTGTCCACTGGAATATTCAGACCGTGGCTAAAGCCGACAATTTCGATACTACCCTCGCGATCCTGGACGTCTACAGATCCCTTTATATCTGCCCCCCCATCGTCTTTCAGCCACATATAAGCTGGAATAGGCATTTTACAAACTCCTTTTGATTATGGTTTTCTTCATGATTAACCAATAGCAAACAGCCGTGAGTAACAGATTAAAAAATACGACGGCTACAATAGTGAAAGCTGAATAGGTTTTTCCCACAGGAAAAAATGACTGATAAGGCAGGAAACGGAACAATACCCAGAACAGGAGGATGGATAAGAGTATCTTCGCAAACAGTCTCAAGGTGGATAGCACCCATTCTTTGCCGAGATAAGCGGGACTGACTCTACCTGTCACGCCGTTAAAAACCGTCGTTATTGTGCTTATGACAGGAATACTGATCGCAATATTGATAGTGACAGCGAAATAAACGCGTAACGATTCCCCCGCTTCTAAATCAGATTCACCCAGAATAAGACGGGTAAAACTATCGGCACTTTGAGGATCAAAAAGCCCTGTAATTGAACTCACCAGACCGTCATAAGGGATAATCTTAGCAACAATCAGCATAACCACTGCGAATAGCACTATCTTGATAAATAAACTAAGGACATAATTTGCCATTGGCAATCACCTCAATTGTGCCGTATGCCTTTAGCTCTTTCATACAAGGAACGTCCATCTGCAACGTGCGCAGTAGTGCATTACGCAACATGGCAAAATCTGCATCATGTGGGAGAGTAATACAGCCTTCTGATAGCGTACCGGGATGCAAACGGAAGTTACCGCGCTTAACACCCTCTATCCACGTATAATCGTCAATGTTCCAGTCATCGCGCCATAGAGCAAACCATTCGCTGTGTCTGAACGTTGCATCTTTTACTACACTATTATAAATATCTCGGATACCGGTATTAATTTGCGATCTAAGCCCACCTTCAGGACGATCAACAATCCAGTATTTACCGGCGGGGATCGGGCCTACAGTTGGCTTCATTCCACAAGCACCCCGATTACGATAAACACCGTCTCCAGAAAAAGCTAAAAATGTCCCTATCCCAGGAAATGATAGCGGAGAATAATACGCATCATTAATGACAAACTTTCCATGTAAAGCCATAAAATCACCTAACATCCTGTTATGATTTATTCCTTATGGTATAGATCGACTAACCAGCGATCCAGACCAACTATATGACTTTATGTAATAGAATCTTATTATTTATGAATTCGTAAAACTAATATCATGATTTATAGATAATTCATTCATCCTGAATTCTATAAGTGATGCAACATTACTTACTAAAGGGTATATTTAATATTGAGATGTAATTTAATAATTAATGAAGAAATTATTTTATATATAACTGATTATTCAACTAACCACTTTTCTTAATCTACCAAGATCATCAGTTACTGTAGATTATCCCCCGGATATTCAGCGGACACCCGGGGTTTGCTACTACCCTGTCCCGTACCCAAAAAGAACTAACGATATAGCTCGGCTGCTGTTGGTATCACTTGTAGCTCATGCTGCCAGTCAGTCAGTGTTAAGGCTGCTAGCTGAGCAACGCCCTGATAAAACGCGTGCCCTGCAGCGGATTGCAGTAAATCCAGATAGCGATAGGCAAAAGGCAGCAGGTGTTCAGCCAGTAAATCAGGTAAATCCATCGGCTGATGTTCAGCCAGCCAGGCCGCCATCATCATTAATAAACCGAACTGATCTTCGGGTTCTTCCTGAGCCAGGGTAACGTCTACTTGCCGCTGCGCCATCCAGTGGCGTAACTTCAGGGTTGAGTCGCCAAACAACACATTTTCTTTATCCAGATAGACAGAGCCCCAGGGTGGTGCGGGTAACGCATAGGGGCCGATAAAAAGCCGCTGCCAGGCCTCTTCCAGTGTTTCATTTTTATCGGGTTGCATCAGCAGTTCAGCAATCGCGGCCAATTGATTATCACGCCCATAAGGCCATTGAGTGACCCATGAACCGCTGCGTAATTGCGCCACAATATCACAGCAAACCGGGCTGTCCGGCTCACAGTAAAATAAGGCCCCCAACACGCGTCCGGTTAACGCAATATGTTGATAATCTATATTATTTTTAACCACTGTATATCATCCTGAAGGTCATTGGGTTGAGATAAAAGCTGCGCTATCCCTGAAGGGGAAAGCGCAGTTGTTGCCTGCTGAGTGCCTATCCGCCGACAGCCATACCGACTGTCATATGCAACCCATAAAATACTCCGCGCCCTATCAGCTCAGCGAAAATTATCAATACCGTAGAAAAAATCATCGTCAGCATCACAGGCTTACGCCCCTGAATTAATGGATAAATCCAGCAGCCAAGACCGATGATAATCAGCGCCAGGCGGCAGATCATCAACATGCCGTAATCAGGGATCAAGGCTGAAGCCTGCTGTACTGAGCTCTGGATGGCTGCCAGACTGGCGACCTGCATAATGACACTGGCAATACTGATAATCAGTGCCAGTATGCTGACCATCGGCAGCTGCAGCATCATGCGACCATTGGAATGAGTCATTCGAATGCCCGCCAGTTGTAGCAACAGATAACCCAGCACTGGGCCGCCGATAAAGACCGTCAGGATAAAGCCTAGCGGGGTGTAAATATTATCCCAGGTTGGTACGGTATTAATGGAATAAACCACACACATGGCATAGACAAATACCACACCCAATACCATGGCTACCACCAGCCAGATTTTACTGAGCATTGCCGGTATTTTATCGAATAGCGCTAATAGCCAGTAAAAACCGGCCACCGCAAAGAATAGCGAACCTGCGGCTATCTCATTACTCAGCGCTGATTCACCCACCCTGTTTAATGCATTGAATGCCCTTAACGGTGAGCCTAAATGCAGGGTGGAAGCGATAAACGCCAGTGCCATTAATACCCATAAGACAAACATACTGCGGTGGATCCGCTGCTGCTGTCTACGACTAAAACCACCCAATAGCAGCGCCAGCCCGAGGACAATAAACCCACCGACCACACACTGCCCCAACACCGTAAAGACCATCAGAGGCCATTCATGCCATCCCGTACCCATGTTATACCTCCTTCGGATTTGCCAGATGACCGGTGGTATCTTTGACCGGGCGGCTGTTAGCATTAGGTTTCAAGACTATATTGGGCTGCGTAAAGTGTGCCGCTGGCAGGGGCGCAATTTCAGCTAAGTCGCCATATTTCGCCCGCAGCTCATCAATAGGGGCGAGATCCAACGCCCGCAATGGACAGGATTCGACACAAATAGGCTTGTTACCCTCAGCGACGCGCTCATAGCAGCCGTCACACTTGGTCATATGCCCTTTTGCGGCATCATACTGCGGCGCACCGTACGGACAAGCCATATGACAGTAGCGACAGCCAATACAAATATCCTCGTTCACCACCACAAAACCATCGTCTCGTTTATGCATTGCCCCGGTCGGGCACACTTTGGTACAAGCGGGATCGCTACAGTGGTTGCAGGCAATAGACAGATAGTAAGCAAAGACATTCTGGTGCCATGCACCGTTATCCTGCTGCCAGTCCCCACCCGCGTATTCGTAAATACGCCGGAAGCTGACATCCGTTGATAAGTTTTTGAAATCCTTGCAAGCCAGCTCGCAAGTTTTACATCCCGTACAGCGGCTGGAGTCGATGTAAAAACCATATTGCGTCATCATTTAGCTCCTTAAGCCTTGGCTACTTGAACAAGATTGGTATGGGATGGATTTCCTTTCGCCAACGGAGAAGGACGCTGAGTCGTCAGTACGTTAATACTGCCCGCCCGATCGATGCGTTTCTCGTCCGGGCTATACCACGCCCCTTCACCCAGAGCGACCACTCCCGGCATCATGCGAGGCGTGACTTTAGCGTTAATCTGCACCTCGCCACGGCCATTGAATATCCGCACCATCTCGCCATTTTTAATACCGCGTTGCTGGGCATCTAGCGGGTTAATCCACATTTCCTGGCGGCAGGCGGCCTTCAACAGATCAACGTTTCCGTAAGTGGAGTGCGTCCTGGCTTTGTAATGGAACCCGGTAAGTTGCAGAGGATATTTCTGGCTAAGCGGATCGTCGAAACTTTCGAAACCGGCAGCATAGACGGGCAGCGGATCAATAACATCGTCCGGTTGTAACTCCCACGTCGCAGCAATATTCGCCAGCTCGGCAGAATAGATCTCAATTTTTCCTGATGGGGTCGTTAATGGATTAGCTTCGGGATCGGTACGGAAGTCTTTATACGCAACATGATGGCCTGCCGGATCGCGTTTTTTGAAAATACCTTGCTCGCGGAATGCCTCAAATGAAGGCAACTCGGGAATAGCCTGCTGTGACTGCTTATAAAGATGGCGTAGCCAGCCTTCCTGAGTGCGTCCTTCAGTGAATTGCAGCTCGACTCCCATGCGTTTTGCCAGCTCGGTCGTCATTTCATAGATATTTTTGCACTCAAAACGGGGTTTGATGGCCTGGTCAGCAAAAATCACATAAGCCATATTGCCGCTGGAAGCATCCAGGCAGAAATCCATCTGCTCAGAAGCGGTGCAGTCAGGCAAGATAATATCGGCATATTTGGCCGACGATGTCATATGGTTATCGATAACCACAATCATCTCGCATTTCTTGTCATCTTGCAGAATGTCATGCGTGCGGTTGATATCAGAGTGCTGATTTATCAGACAGTTACTGGCATAGTTCCAAATAAACTTGATGGGCACATCCAGCTTATCTTTGCCACGTACCCCATCGCGAATCGCCGTCATTTCTGGACCGCGTTCAATGGCATCAGTCCACATAAACATAGAGATACTGGTTTTAACCGGGTTTTCCAGCGCAGGCATGCGGACAAACGGTAGCTGGTAGGAACCTTCACGGGCACCTGAGTTACCGCCATTGATACCCACGTTGCCGGTCAGAATTGCCAGCATGGCGATAGCACGGCTGGTATTTTCGCCGTTGGCATGGCGCTGTGGCCCCCAGCCTTGCGCAATATAAGCAGGTTTAACCGAACCGATTTCCCGACCTAACTCAATGATTTTTTTTGCTGGAATGCCTGTGATAGCTTCTGCCCATTGCGGCGTTTTGGCAGTACTATCGGCGCCCTCGCCTAAAATATAGGCTTTATAATGGCTGTTTTTTGGCGCGCCCTCCGGCAGGGTCTTCTCATCATATCCAACGCAATATTTATCGAGGAAGGGTTGATCCACCAAGTTCTCGGTGATCATCACATAAGCCAGCGCAGAGGCCAGTGCCGCATCGGTTCCCGGGCGCAGTGGGATCCATTCATCTTCACGACCTGCGGCAGTGTCTGTATAACGGGGATCAATGACTACCATCCTGGCATTGGATTTTTCCCGCGTCTGTTCCAGATAATAAGTCACCCCGCCGCCGCTCATACGAGTTTCCGCGGGGTTATTACCAAACAGCACCACTAATTTACTATTTTCTATATCTGAAGGACTATTACCGTCGGCCCAACCGCCATAAGTGTAATTCAAGCCCTCGGCAATCTGGGCGGTACTGTAATCACCATAGTGATTGAGATAACCGCCGCAGCAGTTCATCAACCGGGCTAATAACGTTGAGCCCGGAGGCCAGGAACGGGTCATCGTCCCACCCAGGGTTCCCGTGCCATAGTTCAGATAAATCGCTTCGTTACCATGCTCTTTGATAATGCCTTGCATACTGCCGGCTATGGTATCAAAAGCCTCTTCCCACGAGATACGTTTGAACTTGCCTTCACCGCGAGCACCAACACGTTTCATGGGATATTTTAAACGATCGGGGTTATAGACCCGGCGGCGCATCGAACGCCCACGCAAGCAGGCACGCACCTGATGCAAACCGTTAAAGTCATCATCGCCAGTATTGTCGGTTTCGACATATTTAATCTCGCCATCAGCGACATGCATGCGCAACGGGCAGCGGCTGCCACAGTTAACGGTACAGGCACTCCAGGTTATCTTGCCATCGTTAGAGGGGTCTACTGCGAGCTGGACAGCGTGAGCTGCACGAGAAAAGGGTAATGATAATACGCCGGTTACCGCTGCAAGACCGCCGAGAAAGGTGGTTTGAACCAGCTTTCGGCGCGTCACTTCCGCAGTCAATAATCGGGGTTCGTTGGTCTCTTTCATAAGACTCCCACTTGGTTGCATTCCAGAAAAAAGGAGAACATCGACGATGAATGAAATCCAATTAATTCAAATTCATAGAGTTATTCAGCGGGAAGGAAGAAAGAAACGAACCTGGCGAATGCCCGTAGTCTCGTTGCTACAAATGTTATATCCAGGATAATAAATAACCTCCCCACCATCATTAGCCTACCGTTATTGGCCCGTAGGGATTTGTTTGGTATCAATAAAGCGCCAAAGATTCGTCAATTCCTTACTTTTTATGTGTGAATATGTAATAAATTGGACTTGTAGCAGCATAGTTGAGTGTTTTCAGTGTGGATCCAGCAAGAGATTGTGCTGTTTTGCACTACTTACAGTGGTGTGCTGATGAAGGCGTAAAAAAACCGCCTATGTGAACTATCCCCCCTCTTTACTGGTTGTTACGATACATAGTTTCGCTTAAGTCTAAACTTGTTGCTCATGTGGTCATTGTTTGTAAAATAACCACTGGGATTATTTTACAAACAAGTAGAGGGACCTATGAAACAATACTCCAACGAACTCACTCCATCAGTGCTCGCATCATTCGATAATCCATTCAACGCAGAGCAACTGGCAAACGCAGATGAAGAGCAACGTCAGATTTTCAAATCCCATATTGAAGAAATGAAAGACCGTGCTTTAATGGCAATTTGGCGTTTTGCCACTACCGGAGCACTCACGCGAAACGGCGGGAAGATTGAAAAAGCCAGCGCTAACGACTCATTTACTCTTGAAGACGGAAGCGAGGTTAATCGGGCAATGGTTGGGGATTACGTAGTTTATCCTAACGGAACACGCGCAAAAATCATCAACGGCTCAGGATCAGTTAATACCAACGGCAGCGGCGTTTCTTTTGCCCTCGTAGGAAGCAAGCTTGATAACGGTGATATGATTATTAGCACCCCACAAGATAGTGCTTTCCTGTACCTGTTAGACAATAGCCCGGCAATGCCCGCCGATTTTCTTACTACAGCGGCACTCTAATTAAGAAAATGGCTACAGGCGAGTGGAGGAAGGGCTTGCTAACAGCACGTCTACGGTTGGATCATCTTCGGGCTATTCTGGTGGCACGATTGGCGGCGTTTTAGGTGGTTCGTATGACATTGACGAATAGAGCAAAGGCTATCCTTCGATGGGGAAGCATTGCCTTAGTATTCGCCATCTACTCTATCGTCTTGATGATACCGGTGCTTGATTTTGGACTAACCCGGAAATACAACGGCCCCCCTTCAACAGGTCAGATGGAAACCCGTTTATGTGAAGCGATCATAGATGACTTATCGCGTTCAATGGATAACCTCTTAATCACTGCATTTGTCGGTAGCGCCATTTGTCTTGTGCTGGTCTTGCTTATCTTCAAGAAAGTGAGATGACCACCAAAGGCTGAATACATTCAAACAGCAGTACCCTAACACCGAGAACAAAGGCCCTCATCCAATGGGAGAAAGTGCAAAAATTCAACAAGCTGCTGCCGATTCCGCTGCCATTGCTGGCTCAACATCCCCATACTCAGGCGGAACAGTAGACGGTTCATTGGGAAGCACTTACGATGATGAATAAGAAGTTCTGGATCAGGTGGGTGAGTATCGCGCTAATCTGCGTGGCGTATTACGTTATCGTACTTTATTTCGATCTGATCCTCGCTCTTAACTTTTCAGAGACAATGAGCCAAGGCGGAGAATTTACCCCTTCTCAATGCACCTGGTTTGTTAAGGAGCTATCGCAAAATCACTCTGATTCGGCTTTAGCCTCTATTATTGGTTTCGCTGTCTGCGTCCCTCTGATCCTGCTCACCTTCAAGAAAGTGAGATGACTGTCAAAGGCTGGAGAGATCCAGCCTTTCCCCTTATCCCTGATTTTAGACAATACAAGCCTAATGTCCGTTGGTGGTAAGACAACGCGCAGAGCCGTTAGCCGACAACATCAGGGTATTGCAGACTGTGATGTTTGTCAGGATAATCATGTACCCGAAGGAGCGAGGTCGAACCGCTGGCAGAGCTTGCATGTGGTGTGCGAGTACCATAACCACCATAAACCTGTTTATTCCCTGCAACGTCATCGCGACGTGTGGCATGTGGAAACATCGGCAAAAAATACGTTTCACTGGAAGTATTTGGTATGCGGTTTAGAGACGATGGCACATCTTCCGGCTTCAAAGGGGGCATACTGGCGTATGCAGTACAAGGTTGAGCCCGGTGTTGCCTACTGATAACTACATTCCAAGTTATACAAATTTTTAGCCCAACAGATTTCTGTGGATCATTAGTTTTTCAGCCTGTTGGCAAAATCAACCATATCTGCATGATTCACCACCCTGCCCGCATCAATATCAGCCAGTCCTTGCAGAATCTGCTGATGTTGCCGTTGTGTTTTCTTCACTATTGCCCTTAAGGCTTCTTCAACTACCCAGCTTGTCGATTTGCACAGTTCCATAGCCAATTCCTCCACCTCCGTTGCAAGTTCTGCAGGAAGTTGAATACTGAGAGTCTGTTTTAGGTGCTGTTCCACATACCCTCCTTTATGGCTAAGCACTCACCGGAGATATCCAGCCTTTACGCTGCAAGGTCTCTATCGCTAATGTTATCTGACGAGGAGTGAACTGATGCTTACGCTCATTCCAGGCGTAGATATATTCTGCGATCGAATCTGGCGAATTCAGCGCTTCATGCCTTATCATCCAGTGAACGGTTGCAAGTAACTCTAAGCCAAAGGGCGACTCAAAACCGACGACCAGATCAGCCACTCTCTGAAAGCGATGCTGAGTATCTTCCTGTTGTTCCAGAAAAACTTTCGCCTCTTGTACCGCTCCGGGTATCAGACTGAGGGGCTTATCAGGTATATCTCCACCATCGGAATATCCAGACACTAAGTGACCTTCAATAGCATTAAGTACATGCCTCAGGTTTTCAGCATAGGGGCCATAATGGACTTTCTGGAATTTAAGACGTAATGGTTCACCAGACTCCTGCATAAAGTACATCAGCTTATGTAGTTCAAGCAGGGAGACAAACGGATCTAACAGCCCATTAAGGTAACGTTGCATTAATTCAACCAATGCAGCACGCCCAGGCGTCATCTGAGCTACTTTCGTTTTATGTCCCATGCGCTCAGAATGATAGATCCCCTTTTCTATACCGGAATAACAGTTACGCCACTTCCATGTCGAATGCTATCAGTATCCACACTTCAGGTATCTGCCTTCAAGGCACACTGACAGCTATCCTGACACTGAAGGAAGGGTCGAAAACTCTACTTTACAGCGATACTGAACGAAGGAAAGAGATCAACCTGATAAAACTCGTTCAGTATCGTTTTATGGAACCGTTCGCAGATACAGTTGGTTTGCGGTGACATTGTTTTCGTATGATCAATGTCGTTTATCGCCAGATAAAGCTGATAGTCATGCGACTCTACTTTACCGCAGAATTCTGTGCCTCTGTCAGTCAATATCCTCAGCATCGGCAGACCATGAGACTCATAAAATAGCAGCACGTGATCATTCAACAGATCTGCTGCTGTAATCAGTTTTTTGATCACGTAAAACTTACAGTGAACCACCCTAGAGTGCGTATCAATGAAAGTCTGCTGATAAATACACCGATGACACCTGCCGACTATGTGCTGGACTTCAAATTAGTGACAGATAGCGAACTGGAATACCGCCAACGCGAATTACAATATGGAGAAGAAGAGCCGCTGGCAACCAAGCTAAAAATCCCATGGAAAAAGCCAAAGGCAATCTCAATATTTATCTTTTTTCTACAGTGCACAACGATGACACTTATCTCTACACAGAAAAAATGTGGAATAGCTATGCTGGTTATCCGGAGACTAACTCTCAGTGTCAGGATAGTTATCACCCTCTCTGAAAAATAAACCCAAGGATGATGGAATGAAAAATGAAACGTGTCTCCCCTGAACGTAAAGCCAGCATACTGGCAAAACTCTTACCCCCTTACAATATGACTGTCGCCGCTGTTGCACAGATGGAAGGAATATCCGAAGCTACCCTCTATAGCTGGCGAAATCAGGCCAAATCAGAGGAAAAACCTGATGCCCGGAGCAGATAAAAGAACTTCAAGAAGGGTGATTTATTATATTAGGCTCGCGTTTCCGTTCATTCTGGATCGCGAACATACTTATAATCATGTAAAGATACCTCATTTAAAAATACTATAGATTAATTACTTTTAGTATAGTTTAGTACGAAACTTAGAATAAAATATCGTATTTATCTCATTGAACTAAAATATGCATGTCAAAAATAAAATAATCAATATCATCCTGCAATATAACCAAATAGCTACGTAACGAAATTTTTATTAAAGTAAAGATAAAAATTGAACCAATGTTGAAATGATGGTAATTTAAATGATAGTTTTCAATTCTAACATAGATTTAGGAAACACTAATGCTTAACTTTGAACAAGTACTAAACGATATCGAAAATCTTCTTTTGGGCAGAGACTTACAACCAATTAATCCTAATACACCTACATTGAGCATCACAAGCATTGATCGTGAAAATGGGAAATATATAATTCTTTCTAATTCAGAATCTAAAACCCGTTCATTGTCACAGCTTGAAGCAATTTATAACAATTTAAGTATCAGAGGTTTTTGTAATGTAGAACAGGTTACATACGGTAGTTCTTCAAGCAGGAACCAACCAGAAACAATATTTGCTAACTTACCCTACATTCAACATTTCAAGTATGAAAACAAAAAGCATTTGTTATTACGTAGTCATAATGTTCATGAGGCCGCAACCTTGTCAGAAGTTCAAGGCTCTGAATTTAGGGTTTTGAGAAAAAAAATCGATAATTTTCTCAATTTGAATCTTGGGCAAATTTATGAACAACAGGTTGATTTAGTTAAAAGCCTCGATGATGCTTATCAAATAGTTCTGAAAAAATTTCCAGCCGAAATTGCTTCGAAAAAAGTTGAGGTTACTCTTAATCGATTTAAAGAACTTTCCGCAGATATGGCTAACTCAGTTGTAACTCTTGATTATAGTATTGAGGTGCCAAAATTAAAAGTTATAAATAATAATACGGTAGAAGAAATCATAGAGTCATCCAAGACTTATGGTGTCGATGATGGTGATAGCTATACAACATCACCACAGTTAAATTTGGAATTAAAAACTCCGCAAACTAAACTTGGTGTAGCAAGAATCACCTCAAAAACTCCTGTTTTATCTCTAATTTTTGATAGGGTTCATTTTGGAGATATTGAGTTACAACCTGATTTTCAGAGAAAAGATCGTATTTGGAATGATGAGAAAAAGTCTAAATTAATTGAATCTATTCTCTTAAAACTTCCTCTTCCTGTATTTTATTTTGGCAATCGAATAGCTGAAGATAAATGGGTTGTCGTTGATGGCTTACAACGTATCACTACAATTTACGATTTTATAAGTGGGAAATTTAACCTTTCAAAGCTTGAAATCCTTGATGATTTGAATGGTGAATATTTTGGTGGACTTTCTCGCACTGAACAGAGAGCTATAAGAGAATATGAAATTACTGCTTACTTTATTGAAATGAATAAAGATAGCACTGATCTCATTGTTGAATTATTCCACCGTATCAATACATATGGTGTTAAACTAAGTGACCAAGAAATTCGTTCGGCCCTGAATCAAGGTTCAAGTGTTAAATTTTTACGTTATTTAGCATCTAAAAATGAATTCAAACAAGCAACACATCGTAAGGTAAAGCCAGATCGACAAAAGGATATGGAGCTTTGCCTTTCAGCTCTTGCATTTATAACCATTGGTTTTAAGAATTATACTTTTAATTCCTATGATAAATTTTTATCAAAAGCTATGGATAATTTAAATGTATATGAATTAAATTTATTAAATGAGAAAGAAATAGATTTAGGGAATTCTTATATATCGAACCAATGCACTGAGTATCTTAAAATAGAAAAAAAATATTTGAGGGCTTTAAATCTTGCCTATGATGTTTTCGGTGATTTAGCTTTCATAAAAGAGATTGGATCTAATACATCACCTATAAGTAAGCAACTTTATGAAGTTATAATTTACTATTTCTATCATATTACTGATGAACAAAAAAAATCGTTGCTAAACAATTCAGATAAATTAGTAGATACCCTATACTCTGCTATTGATGGCAATGCAAAAAAATATGCTACATGGGGGTCTCAAACTTACACTGAAGCTGAGCGAGGCTTTAAGGATTCTATCTCTACATCAACTGGAAAGAAAATAACTATATTATATAGATTTAATTCTTTTGCGAAAATCCTTGAAGAAAGCACAGGCATTAAAATTTTTCGTGACAATGAGGATATTTTATAATGCTTCCTATTAAATCGATAAAACTTAAAAATTTCAAATCATACAAAAAACAATCATTTGATTTGTCAGGTCTCAATGTATTTTGTGGTAATAACTCTGTCGGTAAAAGCACGGTCATGCAGGCCTTAGGTATGATATTGCAGTCTGATTTTGGAAGTAAACATGATTTAAAACTCAATGGTGAATTAATAAATATTGGTCGTATTGAAGATATTATCAATGACTTCATTCCCGAGGATGATAAATTAAAAATAACTCTTTCAGCTAACGTATCTGAAGTAAGTTGGGGTGTGTCACAAGAAGACTCTGCAAATATCCGTAATGAACTCCCATGTGTTTCAGGCTTAAATGAAATTAAAAAAATTAAAGATATTATAGATGTAATAAACTTTCAGTATATTGAAGCTGAACGTATTGGCCCACGAGATAATATTTCGCTATCGCAGCATAATTTTCATAGTGATTGGTTGGGAAAAAAAGGTGAATATGTTATTGAAGTATTAGACACTATAATGAATAGGCAAGATAGGCTGATACTTAAAGATGGTGTTTCAAACAAAAATGACCCAAGAATACATCATAAATTTATCAATGTAAGAGTTGCAAATAATATTCAGGCATGGATGGATGAAATATCTCCAAATTATAAGATCCAACCTAAATTAGATGTTAATGCAAACATTGCTTATAATACAATACAAGCTGAATCTGGAAAACAAACTAAACCAAAAAACATTGGTTTTGGTTATAGCTATGCTTTGAGTATTGTTACAGCATTACTTTTAGCAAAACCGGGTGAATTAGTCGTTCTCGAAAACCCGGAAGCTCATTTGCATCCCAGAGGACAAAGCTACATGGGTAGATTGATAGCTTATACTGCTCAAGCGGGAGTACAGATTTTGATTGAGACTCATAGCGATCATCTTCTGAACGGGATTCGTGTCGTTGCAAGAACATCTCCAGATTTTTCATCTGAACTAATCTCATTATTTTATATTTCCCATGAAAATAATGAATCTACTGCAGAAAAAATAGCAGTAGGCAAAGATGGCAAACTTTCCAGATGGCCAGCAGGATTTTTCGATCAGCAGTCTATAGATATGTACACAATAATGACAGGTTCTTTTAATACTCCTGATGAAGAAAAATAAGGAAATCCTATGAAAGCTGGTGTCTGTTTATTTCTGGAAAGTTTTTCATTTGATGAGGGCGAGATAGTTCTTATCCAACAGCTTTCACAGTTAAAAAAACTTATGACAAGGATGAATTCAGAATTTATAAAATTCTGTAAATCAAGTGAATATGATAATAAATTAGCAACGAAACTTTACTCACCATCATCAGATATAGGTTGGTTAATGGGACAATTTTATGACATGGGGAAAATAGATATATTCCCTTTCAATTGTGGTCAATTACTTGATATCATTAATAATGATGCACAAACTTATGACTCCAGAATATTATGTATGTACAATAGCAGTAATAATCCTATTATAACAGAAAGTAGGGAGGTCACAATTTTATGTGAGGAAGAGTTAGTTTTAATTTGCTGTGAAATCCTTAACACATATCCTCGGGATTATATTGAGTATGGCGATAGTATAAGAGATATATTCAAAAACATAATATTCCTTGAAAATGATGAACATCCTAAGTTTAAAACATTTAATAGTATGGACAAAATTAAAGGTGGTTTTGAAAACTTTATTAAGGGTATCACTGAGTTCCTTCTTTTCATTAATAATTATGAAGTTATTCCTCAAGATTCATTAGTAAATATTAAAAGAATGGCAGCATCTTTAAAATATGAATTATGTGAGGAAGGAGGAAAAAAATCTGAGAGAAAAAAAGGAGAATTAAATAGAGACTTCAAAATCGATAGAATTATCTATGAAAATATAAATTGTGAGTTTCACTACAAATTATCTTATAAAGATGGTCAATTTAGAACAGGAACATTTTATAATGACAATCGAATTTATTTTGGTTTCTTTAATAAAATTGATGGATTATCCCCAAAAATATCAATAGCCCATATAGGTGAGCATTTATGATATTTTTTCGACACTATTTGTCTCTATAAATTGGTTTCATAATTACTAATTGCCATATAAAAACACAAGATATTTAATAAATTAAATACTTGTGAAAAAAAGATATAAAATCACGCTAACAATTTATTAAATAAAATCAATCTCATGATTTATTATTTGAGATAAAAACACAATAACAACTTCTAAATCATAACATTAGCTTTGTTAATTTATATTTCTAAAGGGAATACCGATAAGTCATAAATGGAATAAATTGCGAAGAAGGAAAAAACCCATCTCATTGAAGTATGAACTTATGGCATTTAAATAAAATGACTGTTTTTATTAGCAATATATTATAAAATACGGATCGCTTCACCATTCAGTTTTTTTGGTAACAAATCTATCAGTATTTTTAAGTTATTAATAAGAAATCATCGTTTTCATAGCGAGCAATCAAACATAAAAATCATTAATTAATTTGTGAAAATATAAATATTTACTCTGTTTATTAATAACAATCAAGAGTAACAAATATTATTTTTATAACATAAGAATCATCATCCTACATTAACTTTAACATGAGTAAAATGATGATGAATAACTCTGACTAAACATGAAATATATCTAGTTTATTACACACTTTTCCATAAAAGCATCAAGAAAATCGTCGGTTATCCCTTTTGGGTTTCGTCTTGCGCATAAAGAATATAACTCTTCTACTGCAGAATATGGAAAAAAACGAGTATCTAGTTCTTTAAACTGTGGCATATTTGAAAATTCTATCACCTTATTTCTATATTCATCTGGAGCAACAATCGTCCATCGAATGTTTTTTAATTGTGGTGCATAGTCATAAAATTGTTTCATTCTTACTAATCCACTCTTAATCCCAGTGCTATGTTCAATTTCCATAACTGCCGGCATCAATTTCCCATTTCTGAACCAGATACAATCAATGAGTCTAGCTTCTTTTATAGCTTGATCATAAGATTGTAATACTTGTTCATTTCTTAAACTATCTATAACACCATCCATTTGAGCTATAGATTTTCCATTATATTGGAGTCCTCGATCATTAGCTGCAACCCAAGTGCGATACCCCAGAAAATTACCGACCTTCACTAATGAGATTTGAATTTGCGCATGTCGTCTTTTTTCTTGAATTGTCATTCCCTCCGTTGGTAAAACAGTTTCAATATCAACCGATTGATGCACAACATCTACATTCATCTCTGAAATTATTACATTTGTAATATGTTCTTTTGCCACACCATTTTCATGTGGCTTATTTGGCATATAAATTATATGTTTATGTCCTTTTTTAATATTCTTCTGGGTATTCATTATTTCTAAACGGTCGAGTTTACACCAATAAAATTCAGGTGTATGGGCCAAAAGAGTTTCTAAAACTGCCCGAGTATTATAACTGGCTCCAAAAATACGATCTAAGTTGACTGGGATCTCTTCCTGCAAGGCATTAGCCAGTCTCCATATCATTTGTGTAGATATGCTTTCGAATTTAGAAGTAAGAAGGGTTTCTCCTTTCTTTGGATCAAAACGTTTAAACTCGATTGGCCCTTCGGGAAGCTGTATGCTAGTAACAACTATTCTTCCCGAATTTCGGATGTTTACATAATTAAACTGCGTGTTTTTGGGTAAGTTGGCAATCGCCTGTGTTAAATTCGCCGCAGTTACTCTCATATTCTTTTCCTAAATGCTCTAAAATAGATTTGGCAATACCAGCCGCTGCTAAGTAAGGCACTCCATTGCCGACTGTCTTAAACATGTTAGATAAGGTCATGTAAGCAGGTAATTCAAATTCTTTTGGCAGAGATTGGATAGCTAACGCTTCAGCAACAGTAATTCTTCTTGGTTTATAAGGATGTAGATGTACCTCATTGTTCCCGTAAGCCGCCGTTGGTGAAAATCTCCATCTGTGCAACCTCTTGTAAGATTTTTTGCTATCGTCTCCCTCCTCGACAGTTAAAAATCTTGCCAACCCTGCTCTCGCTACAAAGACATGCATTGTATTAGGATGATTGTCCACTTTATTTTTCTTAAACCAATATTCAACCGTTAACTCTTCAGGAACACCCTTAGGTTTTAAAACAGAAGTATTCTCCGAAAATATATTTGTTGTCGGCCAGGCATATTCAAATGCTGTACGTTCCGGATACTTCCTATGCCCCCAATTGAATTTATTTTCATATTTCTCATCAAGAAAACCGATTAAAATTATTCTTTGTCTATCTTGTGGGGCACCATACTCAATAGAATTGACTAGCTTCTCATGTAAACAATAACCAACTGACTCTAATTGATTTTTTAGATGATCAAAAAACGCTCGGTGTTTACTAGTACGATACAGACCTTTCACATTCTCGAAAAGAAAGAAATCAGGCTTCATTTTCAAGATAATATCAATATAACTTTGTGAAAGCCGACCGTTTTCACCGTCTCGCCCTTTATTTTTACCTGCAACTGAGAAATCAGGGCATGGTGGACCTCCAATAAACCCAGTCAATCGTCCTTCATTTTTAAGTTGAAGCATAGATGACTTAATTTTTTCATGTTCTATATCTTCAATGCTACACTCTGAATATCCAAAACGAGGAGATGCTATATTTAATTTTTTCCGGGAGTGCTTATATGCATCCACAAATGGAGCATGGTATTCATTCACGAAAACCACCTCATAACCATTTTTTTCAAAACCAAGATCAAGAAACCCTGAACCAGAGAAAAAAGAAAAAATTGCGGGGTTAAGTGTGGACATTTTTTACCTATAAAATTTAAATTAAAAATACAGCCATCTTAATAATACCATAAGACAATTTGGGTGTATAGTTCGCTATTATCGATATTACTTTCTTGTAAAATCAAAGGGGGGCTGATAAACCCATCATTAAGGGGTTAAGGTAATCAGTCCGTCACTGCAACATGGGCCTTCTTTCATCAGGGAGCTCTGCTTTCTCAATATCGACGGCATTGACCACACCATCGACTGAATTAAAGTACTACATACCTTGATTACTATAGTTTCGCTCATCGCCTTTCTAAAGTCATGATAACCAATGAATACAAACTCGCATTTTCGAACCACGGTGCATATGTTTAACTCTGAGCATGGCTCTCGCTCTGCAGGAATAGTCTACATATCATTGCCGGAATCGATCGCTGACCAACAGGTATCATTGAGTAAACAGTCAATGCCATAACTTTCGTTTTACCCTAAAAATGGTATTGGAGTCGCCAGTATTTTGAACCATTGAGATTACTCAGCCTCTTCCCACCTGTGACTTCGAAGGATTTACCTGAAAGTTTGGCTACCTGAATTTTGATGTCAGTGAGTGCCATCAGTTAATATCTCCGTTGTCGGTATCAAAATCAATCGAACCGAAGATACCAGCAGCTATACCATCGTTTTTCGGCATATACGAGTGAACATCAAGGAACACAAACTAGAGGGAAATGGCGTAACTATTGAATTTCAGGCATAAAAAAAGCCACCCTCAGGTGACTTAATTTTCGTACTTTTTGGTGCCGAAGGCCGGACTCGAACCGGCACATCTCTCGATGGTTGATTTTGAATCAACTGCGTCTACCGATTTCGCCACTTCGGCACGAAGGGGTACGCGGATAACGTGGGGGATTATACCTTTCGGGTGAGTTGTTGCAAGTGGCACGGTGTATTAGTTGCGTTAAGTGCGTAAAATTTCAGCGAATAGCGGTATGTTGTATTCTTGTCGGGGTAATAGCACGCTTTGTTACCCAGGCTTAGTAGGGCCCTGCTCTACACTGTTCCCTGGATCCGTCATACTTTAAGTTGCCTACGCATTGGCTATATAACCCTAAAAAGGAATCTCAAATGTCTGTTATCAAAAGTTATGCCGCAGCGGCTGCGGGTGCTGAGCTGGAGCTTTATGAGTTTGATGCTGGTGAGCTGCTGCCTCAGGATGTTGAGGTTAAGGTGGAGTTCTGCGGGATTTGTCACTCTGATTTGTCGATGATTGATAATGAGTGGGGCTTTTCGCAATATCCGCTGGTCGCCGGGCATGAGGTGATTGGTCGGGTGCATGCTTTGGGTTCTGAGGCGCAGAGTAAAGGGCTGAAAGTGGGTCAGCGGGTTGGTATTGGCTGGACGGCGCGCAGTTGTGGGCACTGTGATGCCTGTATCAGCGGCAGTCAGGTGAACTGTCAGAGTGGCAGTGTCGCGACTATCCTTAATCGCGGGGGATTCGCCGATAAAATCCGTGCTGACTGGCAGTGGGTTATTCCATTACCGGAAAGTATTGATGCCGCTTCTGCCGGGCCGTTGCTGTGCGGGGGCATTACCGTATTTAAGCCGCTGCTGATGAACAATATTACCGCCACCAGCCGGGTTGGGGTGATTGGTATCGGTGGTCTGGGTCATATTGCGATCAAGCTGCTGCATGCTATGGGCTGTGAAGTCACCGCGTTTAGTTCTAACCCTGCGAAAGAGCAGGAAGTACTGGCGATGGGTGCCGATCGGGTGGTTAATAGCCGTGATCCAGAGGCCCTAACCGCGCTGGCGGGTCAGTTCGATTTAATTATCAACACTGTCAACGTTAGCCTTGAGTGGATGCCCTACTTCAATGCGCTGGCCTGGGGCGGTAATTTCCATACCGTCGGAGCGGTGCTGACGCCAATCGCGGTACCGGCTTTCTCACTGATTGCCGGGGACAAAAGCGTATCGGGTTCCGCCACCGGTTCTCCACATGAGCTGCGGTCATTAATGAAATTTGCCGGGCGGGCTAAAATTGCCCCACAGGTGGAGTTCTTCCCGATGTCGAAAATCAACGATGCGCTGCAGCATGTACGTGACGGCAAAGCGCGTTATCGTGTGGTATTAGAAGCAGATTTTAGCTAAAGATCTGTCCGCTTAATGCCAGTTTATCTGCATTAAGCGGAGCCCTCTTATATCCGGCTATTTTGCCAGGTCAGCAAATACTGCTGCAACCGCAGCCGCGCCCGGATCAATAACCCCGTCGAGATTTTTACTGTTTACATAGGATGAACGGCCCGCCCCGGCTTTTTGCATGCTGGCAGTAGCCTGTGCCCCTTTCCCGGCTGCCTCGGCGGCAGCGCTGAGTGAACCGGTTTTCAGGGCTTCCAGTGCCGGTTGCAGGGCATCTATCATGGTACGGTCGCCCGGCTGTGCGCCACCGTAGTGTTTCATCTGTTCCAGACCGGCCAGCAGAGCTTCAGCTATCGGTGCTTTATCTCTGACTTTTTGTCCGGCAGCGGTAAAGAATATCGACATCAGTACCCCGCTGGAGCCGCCCATTACCGTTGCCAGCCGCTCACCAACGCGTTCTAGCAGCGCCGCTGTATCGTTTAATGGCAATTGGCCCTGGTCGCTTAGCGTGGCAATATCTCGCGCCCCTTCAGCAAAGGTAGAGCCGGTATCCCCGTCGCCGACTTTGGCATCCAGTTCGTTCAGATAAGCTTCGTTATTAATCAGGCTATCCGTAATCGACGCCACCCAGCCTTTAACCTGCGCATTCTCAGAAGGAGTCACCGTCACTTCATCATGGGTAGGAGCGACTTTTTTACTCGCCACTGGCTGATATTTTACCAGCGGCTGCCAGCCTGCAGTTTCCACTTCGGAGGATAAGGCGGTGATAAATTCCGGCGTGAGTTTAATCGCTGAGAGTGAGAAACCTTTCATATCCAGAGCCGTGACTAAATCAGCCGGGCCTATCAAATACTGAATTTGTCCTGCCAGGTCGGAGGCAAACAGCGTTTTCGTCAGCAGGGCCATTTCCAGCGCTGAGGTACCGCCAAGGTTATTAATCAGCATCGCTAACGGGGCATCATTGCCGGTCGCTTTACGCAGACGTTCTACCATCATAGCAATCACTTCAACACTGTTCTGGGTATCGACAGTGATAGCGCCAGGTTCACCATGGATCCCTAATCCCAGCTCAACCTGGCCGCTTTTAATCCGCTCTTCTTCACTGCTGCTGTCAGGCAGATGGCAGGTTTGCATGGCAACGCCGATGCTGAAGATAGAGGCACAGGCCTGTTGGGCAGCCTGTAAGACTTCACTGAGTGCCAGTCCCTGCTCTGCTGCATGACCAGCAATTTTATGCACCATCACTGTGCCAGCAATACCGCGCGGTTGCTTATTATCAGGTAGCGCAATATCGTCCCCGACGATAACCATTTCTACCTTAAGGCCTGCTTTTTTGGCTTTTTCTGCCGCCAGGCCAAAGTTAAGCCGATCGCCGGTGTAGTTTTTAACAATTAACAGGCAACCTGCCGGGCCAGTCACCGCCATAATCGCGTTGAATACCGCATCGACACTGGGGGAGGCAAACAGGTCGCCACAGACGGCGGCGGTCAGCATCCCTTTACCGACAAACCCGGCATGGGCGGGTTCATGGCCGGAGCCACCGCCAGAGATAACGGCTACCTGGCTTTTATCCCAGTCACTGCGGGCAACCACCCGAATGGCAGGATCAATATCCAGTCGAGTCAGATTATGATGGCGAGAACTAATAATAATGCCTTCAATGGCATCATTGACGAGCTGTTGACGGTCGTTATAGAAGAATCTGGACATAATTTTCCGAAACCTTGGTTAAACAGGCTTATAGCATAGACCTTTACGCCCAAAATTTTGTCCTTTTCGCCTCAAACTCCGACAGCAATGCGATAAAAAAGGCACCTGAAGCGAAGCTAACAGGTGCCTTTTTTGGTCTGTGTAATGAGTATTAGTTGGAACGTTTCATCATCAACCAGAGACTTAACAGCAGGAAGGTTGCGCTTGGCAGCAATGCCCCTAACACTGGCGGAATGTGATATACCAGACTTAACGGGCCGAAGATTTGGTCAAGAACGTAGAACAGAAAACCAAAGCTGATACCCGTCACGACCCTGACGCCCATCGCGACGCTGCGCAGTGGGCCGAAGATAAATGACAAGGCCATCAGCATCATGACCGCGACCGAGAACGGGGCAAAAATCTTACTCCACATATTGAGCTGATAACGCCCGGCATCCTGGCCGCTGGCTTTAAGATAGTTAACATAATCATAGAGCCCGGTTATCGACAGCGCTTCAGGCGACAGCGCCACCACGCCGAGTTTGTCGGGGGTCAGATTAGTTTTCCACTCACTGCTGACGGTCTGGGAACCGACAATTTGCAGCGGATCGGTTAAGTCAGACTTATCCACCTGCGACAGTCGCCAGACTTTATTATCTGCGTCATATTTTGCTGATAAGGCATAACGGATCGATTGCAGGTGTCGCTCTGAGTCAAAGCTATAAATACTGACACCCGACAGTTCAGAGTCATCTTTTACCCGTTCAATATAGATAAAATCGTGACCGTCTTTGGCCCATAAGCCGTTCTGGGTTGACAGTAATGAACCGCCTAACAGCATCTGCGCCCGGTAGTTACGCGCCATCTGCTCACCTTGTGGCGCGACCCACTCACCGATGGCCATGGTCAGTATCACTAAGGGGATAGCCGTTTTCATCACTGAGGAAGCGATTTTCAGACGGGTATAACCCGCTGCCTGCATCACCACCAGCTCACTGCGTTGTGCCAGGGCGCCCAGTCCTAACAGGGCGCCTAACAACGCCGCCATCGGGAAGAAGATTTGAATATCTTTCGGTACGCTCAGCAGCGTATAGAGCCCAGCCCCCATCGCTGAATAACTGCCCTGCCCGGTTCTTTTTAACTGATCGACGAACTTAATTATCGCCGACAGTGATACCAGCATAAACAGCGTCATCAATATGGTATTGAGGATGGTTTTACCAATATAACGGTCCAGTACACCAAACATTTATACCGCTCCTTTGCTGCTAAAGCGGGCACGTACTTTACGTACCGGTACTGTATCCCAGAGATTTAAGGCTATCGCTAACAGCAGATACAGCAGATTAACCCCCCACATCCCCAGCATCGGATCGATTTTGCCATTAGAGGCACTGGAGCGGAGTGAACTTTGTAGCAGGAAGAACACCAGATACAGCAACATAGCCGGCAGCATCGACAGAACGCGGCCCTGACGCGGATTGACCACGCTCAACGGAACGACCATCAGCGCCATAATAATAACTGACATAATCAAAGTGATACGCCAGTGCAGCTCTGCCCGTAGTTCAGGTTCATCACTGTTCCACAGCTTAGCCATCGACATCTGGCTGGTATTCGACGGATCCAGCACCACGTTCTGGTGGCCGACCACCGCCTGATAATCTTTAAAGTCGGTGATGCGGAAGTCACGCAGCAATGCCGTTCCTTCAAAACGCGTACCGGCGTTTAAGGTCACCACTTGTGAACCGTCAGCACGAACCGAAAGTTGCCCCGCATCAGCCACCACCACGGACGGGCGGGTATTACCACTCGGTCGTGTCTGCGCCAGGAACACATCCTGGAAATTGGCGCCTTTAACGTTTTCGATAAACAATACCGAACGACCGTCACTGGTTTGCTGGAACTGTCCTTGTGCCAGAGCGGCAACCCCTGGGTTCGCTTTCGCTTCCGCCAGCACTTCTTCCTGATAGCGGGCTGACCAAGGACTGAGCCACATCACATTCACGGTAGCCACAGCGCCAGTAAACAGGGCGAGGATCATCGCCGCTTTTACCAGGACTGATTTGCCTAAACCGCAGGCATGCATCACCGTTATCTCACTTTCGGTGTATAGTCGCCCTAATGTCATCAATAAGCCCAGGAAAAGGCTCAGTGGCAGGATCAATTGTGCCATTTCAGGCACCCCTAAGCCGAGCAGCGACAGCACCAGGTGAGTAGGTATTTCACCATCGACCGCAGCCCCAAGGATCCTCACTAACTTCTGACAAAAGAAGATCAGTAACAGGATAAAAAGGATAGCCAATTGGCTCTTGAGTGTCTCACGAACCAGATATCTTATGATAATCACATTAATACACCTGTGAAAACGAGTTCTTTTGCAGGAAAATTGCTTGTTTCATCGCTTATACGTCATTTATTCTCTCTAATCGTCGAAAACATCGCTAAGATTAAAAAGCCCAGCGAAGTTGAGCAACAGGGCAATGCTAAGACGAACCTAAAAACGTATAAAACTATCCGTTAAGATTAACACGAAGTCATCGCAACAGCGGACCTGAGTTAACAGGCTTTAATTCTAGCCTTTCCTCCCCGCCGTTGTCTTTAAGATTCAGGAGCGTAGTGCATGGAGTTCAGTGTAAAAAGCGGTAGCCCCGAAAAACAGCGTAGTGCTTGTATCGTTGTCGGAGTTTTTGAACCGCGTCGCCTGTCCCCGATAGCCGAACAACTCGATAAAATCAGCGATGGCTACATCAGCGCCCTGCTGCGTCGTGGTGAGCTGGAAGGGAAGCCGGGGCAAACCTTGTTGCTGCATCACGTACCCAACGTGTTGTCTGAGCGCGTTTTACTGGTTGGTTGTGGTAAAGAGCGTGAGCTGGACGAGCGCCAGTTTAAACAAGTGATTCAAAAAACCATCAACACCCTTAATGATACCGGTTCGATGGAAGCCGTTTGTTTCCTTACCGAGCTGCACGTTAAAGGGCGCAACACCTACTGGAAAGTTCGCCAGGCAGTAGAAACAGCAAAAGAATCGCTGTATAGCTTTGACCAGTTGAAAACCAACAAAAGCGAGCCACGTCGCCCGCTGCGTAAAATGGTCTTCAATGTTCCGACTCGCCGCGAACTGACCTGCGGTGAGCGTGCTATTTCTCATGGCCTGGCTATCTCTTCTGGTATTAAGGCTGCCAAAGATTTAGGCAATATGCCGCCTAATATTTGTAACGCGGCGTATCTGGCTTCTCAGGCACGTCAGCTAGCAGACTCATTTAGCACCAATATTGTCACCCGAGTGATTGGCGAACAGCAGATGAAAGAGTTAGGTATGCACTCTTATCTGGCGGTTGGCGCAGGCTCACAGAATGAATCACTGATGTCAGTGATTGAGTATAAAGGGAATGCTGACCCTGAAGCTCGTCCAATCGTGCTGGTTGGTAAAGGACTGACCTTCGACTCCGGCGGTATTTCAATTAAACCTGCCGAAGGCATGGACGAAATGAAGTACGATATGTGCGGAGCCGCGTCGGTTTATGGCGTAATGCGTATGGTGGCAGAACTCGGTTTACCGCTGAATGTCGTCGGTATCCTGGCTGGCTGTGAAAATATGCCAGGGGGGCGTGCTTATCGTCCCGGTGATGTTCTCACCACCATGTCGGGCCAGACCGTTGAAGTTCTGAATACCGATGCTGAAGGGCGTCTGGTACTCTGTGATGTCCTGACCTATGTTGAACGCTTTGAACCTGAGGTGGTGATTGACGTTGCGACCCTGACCGGTGCTTGTGTGATTGCCCTTGGCCATCATATTACCGGCCTGATGTCGAATCACAATCCACTGGCACATGAGCTGGTGAGTGCTTCAGAACAAGCGGGTGACCGCGCCTGGCGTCTGCCGATGGCAGATGAGTTCCACGATCAGTTAGACTCTAATTTTGCCGATATGGCGAATATTGGCGGTCGTCCGGGCGGCGCGATTACCGCAGCCTGCTTCCTGTCGCGCTTTGCACGCAAGTATAACTGGGCGCACCTGGATATTGCGGGTACCGCATGGCGTTCAGGCCGGGCAAAAGGAGCAACAGGTCGTCCCGTCGCACTGCTGTCTCAGTTTTTACTGAATCGCGCTGGATTTAATGGCGAAGAGTAAATCAGTGCCAGAGATGGCATGATAGGTAGCGGCCTGGACTCGGGTTCAGAGCCGCTATTGCTTTCGGCAAACTTGCCTGACAGCAAAAATGATAAGACACCAACAGGCTAAAACGGACCCCATGAAAAACACGACCTTTTATCTGCTCGATAACGACACTATGCACAACGGGCTTAACGCTGTTGAGCAACTGGTGTGTGAGCTGGCAGCAGAAAAATTTCGTGCTGGCAAACGGGTGTTAATAGCCTGCGAAAATGAACAACAGGCAATACGCCTGGATGAAGCGCTCTGGCAACGTGATGTACAGGCATTTGTACCGCATAATCTGGCCGGAGAAGGCCCTCGATACGGCGCACCGGTTGAACTGGCCTGGCCAGAACGTCGTGGCAGCACACCAAGAGATATCTTAATCAATTTGCTGCCCTGGTTCGCAGATTTTGCCACCGCTTTCCTTGAAGTGATAGACTTCGTTCCTGACGAAGTATCCCAGAAACAACTGGCTCGCGAACGCTACAAAGCCTATCGCGTTGCCGGTTTCCACTTGACTACGGCGACCTATACCCCGCCGGGAACGATAGCAGACCATGGAAAAGACATATAACCCGCAAGATATCGAACAGCCGCTTTACGAGCACTGGGAACAGCAAGGCTACTTTAAACCGAATGGCGACCAAAGCCAGGAAAGCTTCTGCATCATGATCCCACCGCCGAATGTCACCGGTAGTTTGCATATGGGTCACGCCTTCCAGCAAACCATCATGGACACCATGATCCGTTACCAGCGCATGCAGGGTAAAAATACTCTGTGGCAGGCAGGGACTGACCATGCCGGTATCGCCACCCAAATGGTGGTTGAGCGTAAAATTGCTGCCGAAGAAGGTAAAACCCGCCATGACTACGGTCGTGATGCCTTTATCGAAAAAATCTGGCAATGGAAAGCAGAGTCTGGCGGCACCATTACCCGTCAGATGCGTCGTCTCGGTAACTCTGTCGACTGGGAGCGTGAACGCTTCACCATGGACGCTGGCTTGTCCAACGCAGTCAAAGAAGTGTTCGTTCGTCTGTATAAAGAAGACTTAATTTACCGTGGCAAACGCCTGGTGAACTGGGATCCTAAACTGCGCACCGCCATTTCTGACCTGGAAGTGGAAAACCGCGAGTCGAAAGGTTCTATGTGGCACCTGCGTTATCCTTTGGCTGATGGCGCTAAAACCAGCGACGGTAAAGACTACCTGGTGGTTGCCACTACCCGTCCGGAAACGGTGCTGGGTGATACCGGGGTTGCGGTGAATCCTGAAGATCCGCGCTATAAAGACTTGATCGGTAAATTTGTTGTCCTGCCGCTGGTTAATCGTCGGATCCCTATCCTCGGTGACGAGCATGCGGATATGGAAAAAGGCACCGGTTGTGTAAAAATCACCCCTGCCCATGACTTCAACGACTATGAAGTCGGCCGCCGTCACCAGTTACCGATGATCAATATTCTGACTCTCGACGGTGATATCCGCACAGAAGCAGAAATTTTTGACACCAAAGGTGAGTCCTCAACTGCGTATAGCGGTGATATTCCAGCGGCGTTCCAGAACCTTGAGCGTTTTGCTGCCCGTAAAGCGGTGGTTGCTGCCTTTGACGAACTCGGTCTGCTGGACGAAATAAAAGCCCATGACTTAACGGTGCCTTATGGCGACCGTGGTGGTGTGGTTATCGAGCCAATGCTGACCGATCAGTGGTATGTCCGTACTGCCCCGCTGGCTAAAGTCGCGGTTGAGGCGGTTGAGCAAGGTGATATCCAGTTCGTACCAAAACAGTACGAAAATATGTACTTCTCCTGGATGCGTGATATTCAGGACTGGTGTATTTCCCGTCAGCTGTGGTGGGGACACCGTATTCCTGCCTGGTATGATGACCAGGGTAATGTCTATGTCGGTCGTGATGAAGCCGAAGTCCGTGCTGAAAACAATCTGTCTGCCGATGTGGTTCTGAATCAGGACGAAGACGTTCTCGATACCTGGTTCTCTTCCGGTCTGTGGACCTTCTCGACGCTGGGCTGGCCAGAAAATACCGAAGCGCTGCGTACCTTCCACCCAACCAGCGTAATGGTCAGTGGCTTCGATATTATCTTCTTCTGGATTGCCCGCATGATCATGCTGACCATGCACTTCATCAAAGATGAAGATGGCAAACCACAGGTGCCGTTTAAAACCGTCTATATGACCGGGCTTATCCGTGATGATGAAGGACAGAAAATGTCCAAGTCTAAGGGTAACGTCATCGATCCGCTGGATATGGTTGATGGGATTTCGCTGGAAGACCTGCTGGAAAAACGTACCGGTAATATGATGCAGCCGCAAATGGCTGAGAAAATCCGTAAACGTACTGAAAAACAGTTCCCGAACGGCATTGAGCCGCACGGTACTGATGCTCTGCGCTTTACTTTGGCTGCCCTCGCCTCTACCGGCCGTGATATCAACTGGGATATGAAGCGCCTGGAAGGTTATCGTAACTTCTGTAATAAGCTGTGGAACGCCAGTCGTTTCGTGCTGATGAATACTGAAGAGCAGGATTGTGGCTTTAACGGCGGCGAATTAGTGCTGTCGCTGGCAGATAACTGGATCCTCGCTGAGTTTAACCGCACGGTAAAAGCTTATCGTGAAGCGCTGGATAACTATCGCTTTGATATTGCAGCTAACATTCTGTATGAATTCACCTGGAACCAGTTCTGTGACTGGTACCTGGAGCTGACCAAGCCAGTAATGAATGGCGGATCTGAAGCCGAGCTGCGCGGAACCCGTCATACTCTGGTTAACGTACTGGAAGGATTACTGCGCCTGGCGCACCCAATCATTCCATTTATTACTGAAACCATCTGGCAGCGCGTCAAAACGCTGAAAGGGATTACCGCAGACACCATTATGCTGCAACCTTTCCCAGAGTTTGATGCGAACCTTGACGATACTGTTGCGCTGGCTGATACCGAGTGGCTGAAGCAGGCGATTATCGCAGTACGTAATATTCGCGCAGAAATGAATATCTCTCCGGGTAAACCGCTGGATGTTCTGCTGCGCAGTGTGAGTGCTGAAGTTGAGCGTCGGGTGAATGAAAACCGTAGCTTCCTGCTGAATCTGGCACGTCTTGATAGCATTACTATCCTGCCAGCAAACGATAAAGGCCCGGCGTCTGTCACCAAGATTATTGAGGGTGCAGAACTGCTGATCCCGATGGCTGGATTTATCGATAAAGATGCTGAGCTGGCGCGTCTGGCAAAAGAAGTCGCGAAAGTAGAAGCTGAAATTGGCCGTATCGAAAGCAAGCTGTCTAACGAAGGTTTTGTTGCCCGCGCACCTGAAGCCGTGATTGTTAAAGAGCGTGAAAAGCTGGACGGTTATGCCGATGCAAAAGCTAAGCTTATCGAGCAACAGTCGGTCATTGCTGCGCTGTAGTTAGCTGAAGCTATTCGCTAAATCGCTGTCTGGAGAGACTGAATATTTCTCCAGGCAGCCGCTCTCACGCAAAAATAATAACTTGTCCCGTTCTGGGATAATTTTAACGCCATGATGTTTTCTTACTTTCAAAAGAGCAATGTATGAGTCTTGCTATACTGGCTGAACCACAATGCCTGTTGCGCCGGATAGCGCCCCATGACAATCCGGCTATCGCGCGGGTTATTCGCCAGGTTTCAGCTGAATATGGTTTAACCGCCGATAAAGGTTATACCGTTGCCGATCCGGATCTCGACGAGCTGTATCAGGTTTATAGCAAACCTGGGTTTGCGTTCTGGGTCGTGGAGATTGACGGTGAAGTGGTCGGTGGCGGAGGCGTAGCCCCCCTGGTATGTAGCCAGCCTGATGTTTGTGAACTACAGAAAATGTATTTTTCTTCTGTGGTACGTGGCAAAGGGCTTGCCAAAAAACTGGCGCTACTGGCCATGGACTACGCACGGGAACAAGGTTTTAAGCAGTGTTACCTTGAGACAACCGCCTTTTTGAAAGAGGCGATTGGGTTATATGAACACTTAGGTTTCGTCCATATCAATGAGCCACTCGGCTGTACCGGTCATGTGGATTGTGAAGTGAGAATGCTCAAACCCTTGTAATACCCCTGTCCGATAAAACAGTACAGCCAGAGGCATGCCCCTGGCTGTATTCGGTTATTTCTGTTCTGTTACGCGGTCTGTGAAGCTAGCTTTTTCAGACGACGAATTTTACGCTCTTCCAGAATCGCGACGATAGCCATCAGGACAATACAGCCTATCGCAGCGGCATCCAGTGCAGCAAAAGTGCCTGCCCAGCCAGTAAGGCCAAAGATTGGCGTACCGTCAGCAATCATGCCCAGACCCAGCTTAGCAAAGCTATCGCCTATCAGATAAGCAAAGGTGCCTTTGATACCGTCTGCAGCACTGATGGCCTTTTTCGGTACAAATCCCACGGCTGCGACACCAATCAATAATTGCGGGCCAAAAATCAGGAAGCCAAGAGCAAACAGCGAAGCCAGGTAGACGTACTGGTTACTGGCATGCTGATAGACACCCAGCGTCACGATAATCAGACTCAGAGCAATACAGGCCACCAGAGCACGGCGTCCATTCGCGAGGTCAGATAACCAGCCCCACAGCAAGGTTCCCACCAGCGCACCCACTTCAAACAGGGTGAAACCTTGAATAGCGACTTCTTTGGAGAGTTTCAGTTCCTGATAAGCATAAACCGTTGACCACTGATCGACCCCGATACGCACTACATACAGGAAGATATTGGCAAAGCAGAGTAACCAGATAACTTTGTTTTTCAGAACATATTCGACAAAGATCTGCCATTTCGTCATCGACGAGTCTTCAGCTTCCTGATCTTCTTCGCTGAGTTCCTCACCAAACAGCTCTTCAGCTTTACCCAGGCCATAGGCTTCTGGGGAGTCATTACCATAGCGCAGAGCAATAAAGCCAATAATCAGGGCAATAATTGACGGGAAGATAAACATGCCGATGACATGGCCATCAAACAGGAAGTTGGCACCAAATAGCGCCACACCCGCAGCACCCGCCCCGCCGAGGTTATGGGAAATATTCCACATTCCAAGGTAGCTGCCGCGCTTACGACGTGGGGTCCATTTAGTAATGGTCGAGTAACTGCACGATCCCCCGGTACTCTGGAAGAAACCGCTGAGTGAATAGAACGCTATCATCAGAAACAGACTGACAGAACCGCTGCCCATACTGGCACTAAAGCCGAGCATACAAATCGCCGAAAGGATCAGCATAAAGGGCAGGAATTGTTTGGTGTTTTTACCGTCAGCGTAATACGACACCAGTGTTTTACCCACACCGTAGGTAATCGAGAAGCCCAGCCCTATCATGCCGAGTTGTGTCATGCTCAAGCCATAGGTCGAGATCATATCGTTTTGCGCAATATTGAAATTCTTACGAATTAAGTACATTGCCAGGTAGCCGATAAAAACCACCAGATAGGACTGCATAAAGGGCTTGAACCACATCTTCCGCCGTATTTCTAATGGCAGATCCAGGGTCGGTTTACGCACCTGGTTTAAAAAATTCAGCATGGGTTGTTCCTGATTAAAATATCGACTTATTATCGACATTGTAAAAATCAGTCGCTGATAGCACCTGGGATAGCATCCAGGTCGGATCGGGAAAATATCCTAGTTTCTGAATGAACAGTCTAAAAGAGTGAACTAAATCACATTCAGGTCACGTTTCGTGGCGTCTGAGCATTTAAAAAAGGTAACAGAAATAGCGCCGAGATCCCGGCCGCAATAGATATCACGACAAAGAAGCCGTTCCACGACCAGATATCGATAACCCATGCCAGCGGCCAGCCTGCCAGCGAAGCGCCAAGATAAGCAAATAACCCGACAAATCCGGTTGCTGCCCCGGCAGCATCTTTATGAGAGCATTCTGCCGCCGCCATACCAATCAGCATTTGCGGGCCAAAGACAAAAAAACCGATGGTGAAAAAGCAGGCGGCTTGCATCACATAAGTGTGGAACGGCATCAGCCACAGCGACCCTACTGAGAGCAGGATCCCGGCGGCAAAAATTAAATTCATCGGCCCGCGGTTACCATTAAACAGCTTATCAGACCCCCAACCGGCAACCAGCGCGCCGATAAATCCGCCCAGTTCAAACATCGTCACGGCGGAGTTAGCGGTCACGAGCCCGACATCGAGCGTCTCGGACATATACAAGTTGCCCCAGTCGTTAATCGCCGCACGCACGATATAGACCAGCACATAGCACAGGGATAACAGCCAAATATAGGGATTGGCAAACACATACTTATAGAGGATCTCTTTCTGTGTCAGTCCAAGGCCCTCCTGTTGTTGAGCCATATCGAGCGCATCGTGACGCCACTCACCCACGGCTGGCAGGCCTAAGCTCTGGGGACGGTCACGTAGACGCCAGCAAACAAATAAGCCGCCGATAATCGCCATCACTCCGGCGATTATCATACCGCTACGCCAGCCATAATGCAGAGCGACTGCGCCCATCATCATGGGGATCAGCGCCCCGCCGATATTATGAGCCGTGTTCCATAGTGCCCACCAGCCACCACGCTCAGTCCTCGAGTACCAAGTGGTCAGCAGACGGGCACAAACCGGCGAGCCCCAGGCCTGGAAAAAGGCGTTCAGTACCCACAGCGAGGCAAAGGCCCATAGCGAGGTGGAAAAACCAAACAGGATATTAATCACCCCGGTCGCTATCAGCCCAAGGCCCATAAAATAACGAGCGTTAGAGCGGTCGCTGACAATCCCTGCCAGAAATTTTGACAAGCCGTAGGTGATATAAAACAGCGTCGCAAGCAGGCCGATATCGGTTCGAGTCATCACGCCGGAGGCCAGAACTTCCGGCACGACGGCATTGAATCCTTTTCGGGTGAAATAGAACAGGGCGTAACCCAGCCAGATAGTCAGCAGAATATGTCGGCGCCAGTAGCGATAGCGGTCATCGATTTCAGTTTGGGAACTGAGAGGCTGAATATTGTCAGGGGCTTTTAAAAAACTGAGCATAATTGATTTCTCTTACCAGCCTAACGGCAGACTTACACTGACGCGCGTTCCATGAGTACAAGAAATCGCCAGTGTGCCACCCAGCGCGGAAACGCGTTCCCGCATCCCTGTCAGGCCAAAACCGGGTTGCCCTGAATCCTCTGGTAACCCACTGCCATCATCTTCAATCACCAGCATCAGTCGCTGATCTTGCTGCCAGCCTTGCACTGTCACCGCCTGGGCATTCGCATGCTTGACGATATTATTCAGCCCTTCCTGACAGATACGAAATAGCGTGACGCGCTGACTCTCGCTCAGTTTCGACTCATCAATTTGCCAGTCGATATGACTGACAATCCCCTGTCCTGCCAGCTCCATTTCTCGCATCAGAGCACTGATGGCCTGGGCCAGGGTTAAGTCATCCAACTGGCGTGGGCGTAAACGTCCAAGCAGGCGACGCACTGAATCGTAGACCCCCAGCGACAGCTGCTCGATATGGCCAGCGCTCTGTTTGATGCCGGGATTATCCCGTGCCAGACGCTGCACAATATTGGCCTGGGTACGGATAGCGGTAATGGTTTGTCCAATATCATCATGTAGTTCTCGCGCCACATCCTGCCGGACACTCTCTTCGGTTTCCAGCAGGCGCTCCACCAGTCGATGATTACGCTGAAGTTCCGTTTGCAGGGACAGATTCAGCTCACGCAGACGCTGGATACCGGCGCCCAGCAGCAGTCCCGTCAGGCTCTGGGCCAGCAGTGACAGCAGCAGATCAAGGGGATAGGCATGCCATGTCTGACTGGCAATCAGCGCAATGGCATTCATCAAGGTAGCAATCAATGCCCCCTGCCAGCCGTAATGCCATGCCAGCGCGATAATCGGCAGCGCCAGGCAAAAAGGCGTGAAACGCGCCAGACCAGCCGGGAGTCCTAACTGCAACCAGAGGCTGATTGCGAACAGCACCAGATACCAAATCAGATGACGTCCACGCCAGTTGACAGGCTGGGTCACCAGGGAAGGCCCCAGCGGCTGCCAGACGGTACTGGTCAGATAGTGCCAGATAACCAGGCAAATGGGAGATAATGTCAGGCTACCTGTGAGGGTCAGTAATAAAACGTTCAGCGCCACTGCGCCCTGTTCAACCCAGGGCAATGACTGCAACAGTGCCGCGGCAATCAGCGCCGCTCCCTGACGCAGTAAAGTGCTCCAGTCGCGACTGCCAGCATAATGGGCAGTCAATACTACTGGCAGCATACTCAGCAGGCTACCCATCAGCAAAAAGGGCAGATGAGGTAATTCGACCTGCCAGGATAACCAACCCAGCAATAACCACTCAGTACCCAGTAACACTAACCAGTAGCGACGCGGGCATTGCAGCATAAGCCCCATACGTAAACCAAACGGGAATAGCAGCACGGCCAGTTCCGGGCTATCGACCAGATGCAGGCTGATACTCCATAAGCAGAACCAGGCAGCAGCAAAAATAAAAAAGCTGGCAACAATCCCCGCCAGTCGGGTCAGCAGCCTGTGCATTACCAGCCAGCAAACATATAGCGAGCTAACTCAACATCATTATGGACGTCGAGTTTTTCCATGAGGTTTGCCCGATGCACATGGACGGTTTTAGGAGACAGTCCCAGCTCTGCGGCAATTTCTTTCACCGCCATGCCTTGCGCCAGCTTTTCGGCGACCTGACGTTCTCGTTTGGTCAGCGGATCCTGACGCCCGACGGTCAGCTTGCGGGCAATATCGGCTGTCAGATAGCAGCCACCCGTGGCAACGGTATGGATGGCAGCGATCAGTTCATCGGCACTGCAGCGTTTTGATAAAAATCCCTGTGCTCCGGCTTTTAGCGCCTGCTCAATTAAGGCCGGACTATCATGTACCGACAGCATAATGGTCGCCATGCCTCGGGGAAGCAGACCGAGCAGTTCCAATCCTGAAATATCAGGCATCGAGATATCACAGATACACACCTGCACGCCGCGACCCGGCAGGCCTGCCAGCGCTTCACGACCAGAACCAAATTCAGCAACCACTTGAAAATCAGGTTCCAGAGCCAGTAACTGGGCAAAACCTGAGCGAACGATAAGATGATCGTCAATCAGAGCGAGGGTTATCATGATGTCTTCCAGGGAGGTAAAATCGCAGCTACCTTAGCGAGTAGGGTAACGCTGTTCAAGCAATAAACTCTTTTATACCCTTCATACTTCAAGTTACTTGGGTGTTGCCTGCGTTCAGCCCGCCGAATCACATAGCTGTTTCAAGTTGCTTGGGGTATAGATAGCACTTATTCAGAGGGCATCATGCACGAGTCGCGATGATGCCATGCAGGCCGTGACTCTCTTACGCCAATACAGGAATGCCACTGTGAAAGCGGAAGGTCTTGTCAGGACTTTGGATAAGTGAGGCTTCCACCTCGCCAAAAAATCTCACCCTTTCCTGAATATCGCCCGCGGAAATTTGCTGTGCCAGGCTCAGATAGTCTTGGTAGTGACGCGCTTCAGAACGTAATAGCGAGAGATAAAAACTGCGCAGCTCTTCATCAAGGTACGGAGCAATAGCGGCAAAACGCTCACAAGAACGGGCTTCGATATAAGCCCCACAGATGAGCTTATCCACCAGCATCAGCGGTTCATGGGTGCGCGTCTGGCTTAACAGCCCTTTAGCATAACGACTGGCGGTCATTTTGACATAAGGGATATTCCGCGCCAGCATGACTTCACGAACTTGCCAGAAGTGGTGTAGCTCTTCTTTTATCAGCAGCATCATGCTGTCGATTAGCGCTTGTTCCCAGTCGCCTTGCGTCTTTGGCATCAGTTTTTTGCTTAGCGCTTTGTGCAGTGCCAGAAAGTCAGGCTCGGGTCCGTCACTGAAGGCAAAAACCTCATAAGGACGTAGCAAGGCCAGCAGGACATCTGAGGTTTCTTTATCTGCCACATATTTGCGGATCAAGAACATCCCCGTCTGGGCGGCTTTTAGCTCGCAGATCAGATGGTCGGTCAGTAACAGCGATAAATTTTCCGGCTTACGGGCTTGTTCTATCCACGCCTCAGGCGTTGGACAATGCAGAAATTGATTAATGGGAGAGAGAAGTAACTGTAGGTTCATGCTTTTTCCTGGAATGCAGCAGCGAGCGCTGCTGCACTATCACGGGTGTTTAGTGACGCACACCGTCGTCTTCTTCATCTTCTTCGTCATCGTCCTGGTCGTCTTCGCCATTCGGATCTTCAAAGTAAGTTCCCCAGCCGTCATATTCAACATTGAATTTTTCAGCAAGGTTCATCAACTGCTCAACCTGGGCATCAATCAATTCAGACTTTAAGGCGCTTTCACTCAGCACATCACAGCAGATAACCACATCACCTTCTTCAACTTCCAGTTCTTCAGGATCTGTCACTTCATAGCCCATCTTGAATGCCTCAACGGCTGCCTTTTCAAGAGTTTCGAAATCATCAGCAGAGAGATGATGTTCGATGGTATAGAGCGCGTCGGGATCGCTGCCGTCTTCCAGCAGTTCTTCAATGATTAAACGCGTCTCTTCGCGCTGTTCTTCTAGTTCTTCTGAATTTGCCATGATCCTGTCCTCATATGTATCGGCACACTGGCTTATTCTCACATACGGAGAGGTTTGCCTCCACCTTTCACAGCAAAGATTTATTACTCGGGGTTGCAATTGAATATTCATACATATAAATTGAATTTTAATTCAATTAATGGCGAGTGCCACGTGAGGCTAAAATGAGTCACTTTTATCAGAAACACTTTCTTAAATTACTTGATTTTACCCCTGCCCAGCTCAACGAATTATTATGTTTGTCCGCAAAACTGAAGAATGACAAGAAAAAAGGGACTGAAAGTCAAAAGCTTGTTGGAAAAAATATTGCGCTCATCTTCGAAAAAGATTCGACCAGAACTCGCTGCTCTTTCGAAGTTGCCGCTTATGATCAAGGTGCACGAGTGACTTACCTCGGACCAAGTGGTAGTCAAATCGGGCATAAAGAATCAATAAAAGATACCGCCCGGGTACTGGGACGTATTTATGACGGTATTCAGTACCGTGGTTATGGCCAGGAAATCGTCGAAACACTGGCCGAATTTGCTGGCGTCCCGGTCTGGAATGGTCTGACAAATGAATATCACCCGACACAACTGCTGGCTGACTTACTGACTATGCAGGAACATTTACCCGGAAAAAGCTTTAACCAAATGAGCCTGGCTTATGTGGGTGATGCACGTAACAACATGGGTAATTCAATGCTCGAAGCCGCAGCCCTGACCGGTCTGAACTTACGCTTAGTAGCCCCTAAGAGCTGCTGGCCTGAGCCGCAGTTGGTCAATCAGTGCAGTGAACTGGCGCTACAGCATGGCGGCAAGATAACGCTGACAGAAGATATTGCTGCCGGGGTAGCCGGCGCTGACTTTATCTATACTGACGTCTGGGTCTCAATGGGCGAAGCAAAAGAGAAATGGGCTGAACGTATCGCTCTGCTGCGCCCTTATCAGGTCAATCAGCATATGCTGGCCTTAACCGGTAATCCACAGGTGAAATTCCTGCACTGCCTGCCCGCATTCCACGATGAAAAAACTACCCTGGGTAAGCAGATGGCGGAGACGTTCGACTTACACAACGGAATGGAAGTGACGGATGAAGTCTTTGAGTCAGAACACAGTGTGGTATTTGACCAGGCAGAAAACCGTATGCATACGATTAAAGCGGTGATGGTGGCCACTCTGGCACCTGGCCTGTAAGTTTTCGGGTCCTCTCCTGCGGGAGAGGACTCTGTACCCATGCTATGGCATCAGTTCTGCTTAACTTTTACCACGACTTTGCGCACGATAGCAGGCTCGCCCACGGCAACCAGGGGTTTATGCACCTCGCCCGGATAGAAGACAACGAAATCACCTTCGTTTAACACTACGCTCTTTTCCTGCTCGCCAGCAGGCAGGAAAGCAATATCCCAGTCAGCCAGGCGTTCGGTATCAGACTTTCCGGCAGGTAAGCAGCTGAATACCATGCATTCCTGACCACGCATCACAATTTGAATATCCAGATAACGAGCGTGATATTCCGCTTTACGCGCAGCCAGAAGCTCAGTGCTGTCCTCTGATACCAGCATAAAGATGTTATTACCATCAATATCATGCTTGCCGACAGGCGTATCCGGAGTGATATGCGCTTTTACGTGTTCAATCGCCTGACGCAGTTCTACCGGCAGCCAGTCTTGCAGAGCATGGATATTACCAATGATCATGATGTCCTCTTTATTTAAAACGCTGTTTTAAGATGTTTAGTCTAGCGTGGTTTTTTAGCCCACGACCAGCGATGCAGATCATAAGATAAGAAAAAAATCACAGACTTGCGGAAGTTAAAGCCGCGCCAGCAGGTCATAGGGTGAAAGCCCTAATTTGAGGTGTATTTGTAGGAACAGAGGCCATTTAACAGAATAAGTCAAAACTCAGTACTTCTGGTTATAGCAACCGATTGCTATCAATAAAAAAAGTCTGATTAAATCTATTGCAGTGGAAAAACACCCGCGTATAATGCGCGACAATTTGCCAGGAGGAAGCATGCGCCATTGTCTCTATCAGACTACTACACTACATCGACCAACTGCCGATGTTGCCGTGGCGTTTTTCCTCCCGTTGCCTATTCAAATTTCTAAAGCCCCTCATTGAGGGGCTTTTTTTTGTCCATCGCTCGAGACTCGAGAACAGGAGAGAAATATGACAAATCCACTCTATAAGAAACACATCATTTCCATTAATGATCTCAGTCGCGATGAACTCGAACTGGTTCTGGCTACCGCCGCTAAATTAAAAGCGAACCCACAGCCAGAGTTGCTTAAGTACAAGGTTATCGCCAGCTGCTTTTTTGAGGCTTCAACCCGTACTCGTCTCTCTTTCGAGACTGCCATTCATCGTCTGGGTGCTTCTGTAGTGGGTTTTTCGGACAGCGGTAATACTTCCCTGGGTAAAAAAGGGGAAACGCTGGCAGATACCATTTCTGTTATCGGAACCTACGTTGATGCCATCGTGATGCGCTATCCACAAGAGGGGGCTGCTCGCCTGGCGACGGAATTTGCCGGTGATATTCCCGTCATCAACGCCGGTGATGGTGCTAATCAGCATCCCACTCAAACGCTACTGGACTTATTTACCATTCAGGAAACTCAGGGACGGCTTGAGAATCTGAATATTGCCATGGTCGGTGATTTAAAATATGGTCGTACTGTACACTCCCTGGCGCAGGCACTGGCTAAATTCTCGGGTAATCGCTTCTATTTTATTGCGCCTTCAGTGCTGTCCATGCCGCAATATATTCTCGATATGCTCGATGAGAAAGGCATTACCTGGAGCTGTCATCAAGCCATTGATGAAGTCGTCGACTCGCTGGATATTCTGTATATGACCCGAGTCCAGAAAGAACGTCTTGATCCTTCAGAATATGCCAACGTCAAAGCCCAGTTTATTTTGCGGGCAGCAGACCTGGCAGGCGCGCGTGCGAATATGAAAGTGCTGCATCCTCTGCCGCGTGTTGATGAAATAACCACTGATGTGGACAAAACCCCGCATGCCTGGTATTTCCAGCAAGCAGGTAACGGTATTTTTGCCCGCCAGGCATTACTGGCCCTGGTGTTGAATCGCGAACTGGTTTAAGTGAGAGGATTAAAAATGACACATGATAATAAATTACAAGTTGAAGCTATCAAACGCGGAACTGTTATCGATCATATCCCGGCGCAGGTCGGTTTTAAGCTGCTGACCTTGTTCAAACTCACCAAAACCGACCAGCGCATCACCATCGGTCTGAATTTGCCGTCTCGCGAGCAAGGGCGTAAAGACTTAATCAAAATAGAAAATACCTTTCTGACCGATGACCAGGTTAACCAGCTGGCGTTGTATGCGCCACAGGCAACGGTAAACCGTATTGATAATTATGAAGTCGTCGGAAAGAGTCGTCCAAGCATGCCTGAGTTCATCGAAAACGTGCTGATTTGTCCGAACAGTAACTGTATCAGTCGTAATGAACCGGTTTCTTCCTATTTTACAGTGGCAAAACGTGCAGAAAAGATCAGCCTTAAGTGTAAATACTGTGAGAAAGAGTTTGCCCACCATGTTGTGATGGCAGCTTGATCTATCGCTAACCACAATGCGCTATCTTTCTCTATAATAGTGGTGATTTATCGGGTAAACAGGCCGTTGGCCTGTTTACTGATTCTGGCAGGCGACCTACCGCCTGCCTGACCTGCCAACTGAGGAAGAAAAATGTCTCACATTATTAGCACTGAAAATGCCCCAGCCGCGATTGGTCCTTATGTCCAGGGTGTTGATCTTGGTAGCATGATTATCACTTCAGGCCAGATCCCGGTTGATCCTAAAACCGGTACGGTACCTGACGACGTCTCTGCTCAGGCACGCCAGTCGCTGGAAAACGTGAAAGCCATTGTTGAAGCTGCTGGCCTGAAAGTCGGCGATATCGTCAAAACGACTGTTTTTGTCAAAGACCTGAATGATTTCGCTACCGTAAACGCCACCTATGAAGCCTTCTTCACTGAGCACAATGCAACCTTCCCGGCACGTTCTTGTGTTGAAGTTGCCCGCCTGCCAAAAGATGTGAAGATTGAAATAGAAGCGATTGCAGTGCGTCGCTAATCAGCATATACGCTGGTTTTGATATAACTTGTTTCTAACCCTCAGTGTTAAACTGTTCTCACACTGAGGGATACTTAATACTTTATGCTATAAGTGACTCATAATCGATTGAGCCCCAGTTCAAGATTGGGATTATTAAAATTTAAAATCAATCAATTAGTTCTTTCCCTTTTTTGACTGTTGCCTTTATTCCGTTCCGAGATACAAACCGACCAAACGACCAGTTACTGCTGCAACGATTTATGCGACATAAATTATTTTGGACAATAACACATCATAGTAAATTAACAGCTTTCCTAAACAGTTGAGCCATTGGATTCGGGTCGAGTACTCCCACTATGTTGGCATTCAAAAATTCCCAGCGGTATGATCTGACTCCGTTTGCTGTAATAACAAATACCCAAGCACCATCAGGGGGATATTTGTTGTAACAGGATTAAAGGCTTCCAATAATATATATGGCGTCAGAACGGCAGAAAATATCAATAATCCAGCCAAACCTGCCAGGTTAAGCAGCTGCACGGCTTTGATCCTGTATAACCAGATAAAAACTATGCCAAATATAACTTCACCAACACCAGCGCCTTTAATCAGTAGATAAGTGGTCTCTTCAGAAAATCCTAAACTCCCGGTTATTGCCTGCTCAAGCGGAGCAATTTGTAATAACTTGGGAAATAGACCGTGGTATATCCATGTCAGTCCAATGACATATCGAGCTAATTGAATAGTGTTCAAGAACAGAATTCTCCAGAAGCATATATATTCGACAAACTAAAGAACATTGAAATCTAATACAGTCAACCAAACTTATAATCTGTCATTGATAAAAGGTGGTCAAGAAATGATAAAGAAACGTGTCTGTTATGTACTGGCTAACCACTTTTGTTGAGAGTACCCCGGCGACTAATCAGGGGTACTTTATTACAGATCGGGCTAATCCTTCTGAACGTTGTTGTATTCCCATAGCCGGTTAAACTGGGTGTCGTTCAGATCGCGATCCACCGCGCTATTGCCTTTGAAAGGACGCTTGGTTGTTGCCGCCGATCCCCAAAGCGCATGAGGGTCGTAGCCACTATCAAACGACGAAGAGGCGATCAACACCTGTCCATTCGACGTTTTACCTGGCAGGTATCCGGTCGCTCGTGCCCCCTGATCCCAAGAACGCCCCAGTTGGGCACGTTTATCTTTGCCAAAGCCTTGGTCGGTAGTAAAGCGGCTATTGATCACCAGAAAACCGTAGGGATTATCAAAGAGCGTATTCGGCGCTAATACATAAGAATTTTTCGGCGCACGGGTGGAGACGGTATGGAAATGGACATTATCAAAAACCGCCGTAGCCCGGCCAAAAACATAATCTACATCCCCTTCGATATAACTGTTTTTAATCAATGCCCGGCTGATACGATCCGTGACATAGCGGTTATGTTTATCGCTAGTATTAACAAAAAAAGTGTCCTGTCGACCGATTAACCGTGCGTCTTCTATCTGAACTTTATCGCCATCGGTGCGCAGGGCAACTCCTTGGTGCGCGCCGCCATCAACCGTATCCAATAGGCTATTTTCTACCGTCAGATTAGCCAACTGAAAGCCATTACTTTGTACCCAAACAACGGCGGAACACAGGGTAGTCACCATCTCCTCTGGCGTGGTTGCGCATGTTTGATACATATCCCAAGCCGGATCGCCCGGCTGGTATTGTCCCTTATCATTTACCGTGTTGCGCCATACTTCCGGGGAAATCATGGAGTCCAGGGCCAGAGAAAGTACCACTTGTTTGGGATCCTGACCGGCACCAAATAACGTTATCGGTGGAGCATCGGCGGGGATATAAACACTGCCCTGATAGGTACCGGGCAATATTTTAATGAAAATACGGGCATCCGAGTCTGGATGCGGGGTTTTTAACGCCGCATTAATCGCCTGCTGTACGGTCTGGTAAGCGGCATCTTTCCCTACAATCCAAGGGGTTTTCTGATTCAGGGCAATAGCATCATCTGGAACCCATTGATTGTTATCCGTGTTGCCGATCACCCCTCCACGGGCAAAAAAGTTCTGCGGCGTAAAAATGGCGGCTTCTTGCTGGCTTAATACCGGACGATTTGCACTACCTGGGGCCTGTTCCACTTCAGCGGCATAACTGCTTGTCGCGGATAAGAGTGAAGAACTACAGAGGAGTAAAAGGGTTATTTTATTCATTCTTTTCATTAATTTCATCCCGTTATGATGTTCAGGTGAAAGCTGGCATTGCATATTAATGAAAATATGTTTTAAAAAATTTGAAGTGGCGTTTATTTATAAAAAATGAGTGCCATCATCGCCCCCGCGAAAGGGGGCGGGTTACTGGTCCGCTGAGTGCGCAGAACACAATCATGCGGTAGCGAATCTGCGGCCGATCGGGATCAATGCGCGGTAGAAATAGGCAACGGAATATAACCGCCTGCCAATAGCGGAAACCATCCTGTATAGGGTGAAGCAGTTGTTGGTGGGGGGATCACTGACATTGAGTGACTACAATGGCCAGAACCCGGCATTCCATATTTCTAAATTATAGCCAAAATAATTCGAGTTGCTTGTAGGCGCCAAGTCCAGTCCGTCGATGAGCATAGATAAACACTGTGATTCGGCGGACTGGACGCAGGCACCCTGAGCAACTCGAAGTATGACGGGTATACACTTATAGATAGCATTAGTCATTTTTCACGACGATAATAGGTGCCGTTTCGCCATTAAACCCCAAGATATCATGAGAGAAAATGACCATGCAAAACCGCCTTACGATTAAAGATATTGCTCGTCTGAGTGGCTTTGGCAAGTCAACGGTCTCTCGTGTCCTCAATAATGAAAGTGGGGTTAATGCCGAAACCCGCGAACGTATTGAAGCCGTGTTGCAGCAGCATAATTTTATGCCTTCCCGTTCAGCACGCGCCATGCGGGGTCAGAGTGATAAAGTGGTCGCCATTATTGTGACCCGTCTCGATTCTCTGTCTGAGAATCTGGCAGTACAAACAATGCTGCCTCATTTCTACGCTCAGGGTTATGACCCGATTATGATGGAAAGCCAGTTTTCGCCAGATAAAGTGGTTGAGCATTTAGGTATCTTGCAGCGACGTCATATTGATGGCGTTATTCTGTTTGGTTTTACCGGCGTCACGGAAAAGATGTTAGAGCCCTGGCGCTCATCGATGGTGTTAATCGCGCGCGATGCACCAGGTTTTGCTTCCGTCTGCTATGACGATGAAGGCGCTATCCAGCTGCTGATGTCTGCATTATATGAACGTGGTCATCGCCATATTAGTTTTCTCGGCGTTCCTCACGCAGATATTACGACGGGTTATCGTCGTCACCAGGCCTATCTGAACTTTTGCCAGCAATATCAGCTGGAGCCTTATGCCACGCTGCCAGGACTGGCGATGAAGCAAGGTTATGAGCATGCCGCAGAAGTTCTCACCGCTGAAACCACCGCTTTAGTCTGTGCGACGGATACCCTGGCCTTGGGAGCGAGTAAATATTTACAGCAGCACAGTCACAATGATATCCAGCTCGCCAGTGTAGGCAATACTCCCCTGATGTCGTTTCTGCATCCAGAGATTATTACCGTCGATCCGGGCTATGGTAAAGCGGGCAGTCAGGCGGCATTACAGCTAATCGCCCAAATATCCGAGCAGCAAGCCTTGCAACAAATCGTGATCCCCAGCCAGCTCCAGTAAATGATAAAAATCCCTTTAATGTGATCTTCGCTGGAAATTGGGAACGTTCCCTTTCCTAAAAATTGAATCACCCGCTAAGCTTAATGTATGTTTCTTACCCGCTTAGAGATGCCAATATGAGCAAAGTCAAACAGCAGGATATCGATAAACTGATCGAACTCGTGGGTGGCCGCGACAATATCGCCTCAGTCACTCACTGTATTACACGACTGCGTTTTGTGCTTAACCACCCTGAAAATGCCCGTCCGAAAGAAATTGAAAATCTCTCGATGGTGAAAGGCTGCTTTACCAATGCCGGCCAGTTTCAGGTCGTTATTGGTACTGACGTCGATGACTATTACAAAGCCTTGCTCAAGACCACCGGCCATAGTTCTGAGGACAAAGAGCAGGTAAAATCCGCAGCCCGCCAGAATATGAAATGGTATGAACAGCTGATTTCACACTTCGCGGAGATCTTCTTCCCACTGCTCCCGGCGCTGATCAGTGGTGGTTTGATCCTCGGCTTCCGTAACGTCATCGGTGATTTACCGATGAGCGATGGCCAGACGCTGGTACAAATGTATCCTTCGCTGGAGGGGCTGAACAGCTTCCTGTGGTTGATTGGCGAGGCTATCTTCTTCTATCTGCCGGTGGGTATCTGTTGGTCAACGGTACGTAAGCTCGGCGGCACACCTATTCTGGGTATTGTGCTGGGTATTACCCTGGTCTCTCCGCAGTTAATGAACGCCTATGAACTTGGTAGCAAAATTCCGGAAGTCTGGAACTTTGGCCTGTTTGCGATTGAAAAAGTGGGCTATCAGGCACAAGTTATTCCGGCATTACTGGCGGGTATCGCTTTAGCCTATATCGAAAGATTCTTTAAACGCATCGTACCGGATTACTTGTATCTGGTTATCGTTCCTGTCTGTTCCCTGATTATTGCCGTCTTCCTGGCTCACGCTCTTATTGGCCCATTCGGTCGTATGGTCGGTGACGGTGTTGCCTTCCTGGTCCGTAGTCTGATGACCGGTAGTTTTGCCCCAGTCGGTGCCGCACTGTTTGGCTTCCTCTATGCTCCGCTGGTGATTACCGGGGTTCACCAGACGACTCTGGCAGTCGACTTACAGATGGTACAAAGCATGGGCGGTACGCCAGTCTGGCCGCTGATAGCTCTGTCTAACATTGCTCAGGCTTCTGCTGTTGTCGGTATTATTATCTGTAGCCGCAAGAAAAATGAACGTGAGATTTCTGTTCCGGCCGCTATTTCCGCCTATCTTGGCGTAACCGAGCCGGCGATGTACGGTATTAACCTGAAGTATCGTTTCCCGATGTTATGCGCCATGGTGGGCTCCGGTATTGCTGGGCTGCTCTGCGGTTTAAATGGCGTACTGGCTAACGGAATCGGTGTCGGTGGTCTGCCTGGTATTCTGTCTATCCAGCCACGATTCTGGGCGATTTATGCGGTCGCGATTGTTATCGCAGTGGTGATACCTATCATCCTCACCAGTTTCGTTTATAAACGCAAAGCACGTCTGGGCACCCTCGATATCGCTTAATCTCTTTCTTTGGAGGCAGGATCCCTGCCTCCTTCTAGCTTGCAGGAATTCGTTATGAATAGCACTTCCCCCTGGTGGCAACAAGGCGTCATCTACCAAATTTATCCCAAGAGCTTTCAGGACACGACGGGTCGGGGTACTGGCGACCTTCAAGGCGTCATTAAACGTCTTGATTACCTGCAAAAGTTAGGCGTTGATGCTATCTGGCTGACCCCGTTCTATCTGTCACCCCAGATAGACAATGGCTATGACGTCGCGGATTACTGCTCAGTCGATCCTATTTACGGCAATATGGATGACTTCGACCAGTTAGTTGCAGAAGCGCATCAACGCGGTATCCGTCTGGTTCTGGATATGGTGCTTAACCATACTTCAACTGAACACAGCTGGTTTAAGTCCTCGCTGGATATCAACAGCCCTTATCGTCAGTTCTATATCTGGCGTGACGGTACACCGGATGCCCTGCCCAATAACTGGCGGTCTAAATTTGGCGGTAATGCCTGGAACTGGCATGCCGAAAGTGGTCAGTACTATTTGCATCTCTTCGCACCTGAGCAGGCTGATCTTAACTGGGAAAATGAGCAGGTTCGGCAGGAACTGAAACAGGTCTGTGAATTCTGGGCCGCTCGTGGTGTTGATGGTCTGCGTCTGGATGTTATCAACTTAGCGTCAAAAGATACCCGTTTCCCCAATGATACTGATGGCGGAGATGGCCGCCGATTTTATACCGATGGCCCACGTATTCATGAGTTTTTGCAGGAGTTCAGTCGCGATGTCTTTACGCCACGCGGCTTGATGACCGTTGGTGAAATGTCCTCCACGACGCTCGAAAACTGCCAGCAATATGGTGCCTTAAATGGTCAGGAACTGTCGATGACCTTTAACTTCCACCATCTGAAAGTCGACTATCCTGGCGGGGAAAAGTGGACCCTGGCAAAACCAGACTATGTGGCACTGAAAACCTTGTTCAGTTACTGGCAACAAGGCATGCATAACGTTGCCTGGAACGCCTTATTCTGGTGTAACCACGATCAGCCCCGTATCGTTTCCCGCTTTGGCGATGAAGCTGAGCTACGTGTGACCTCAGCAAAAATGCTGGCGATGGTATTACATGGTATGCAGGGAACGCCTTATATCTATCAGGGTGAAGAGCTGGGTATGACCAACCCTCATTTCAGCCGCATCGAAGAGTACCGCGACGTTGAAAGTCTGAATATCTTTGCTGAACGCCGGGCCGATGGCGATTCTGCTGAAGAGCTGCTGGCTATTCTCGCCAGTAAATCACGGGATAATAGCCGTACCCCAATGCAGTGGGATACCAGTACTCATGCTGGCTTCACCACCGGAACCCCGTGGATTGATGTCAGCCATAATTATCCTGAGATTAACGCAGCCGCTGCCCTTGATGACCCTGATTCGGTATTTTATACCTACCAGCGACTGATTGCCCTGCGCAAAGCAGAAGCCATATTGACTCATGGGGATTATCACGACTTGCTGCCACAGCACCCTTCTCTGTGGTGCTATCGCCGTCAGTGGAACGGGCAAACACTGGTGGTCGCCGCTAACCTCAGCTCACAGCCACAGCCCTGGGATGATGCAAGTTTCTCTGGCAACTGGGAAGTGTTAATGAGTAATTACGCGGATGCACCTGCTCAGCCAGGCAAGCTCAGCTTACGTCCATTTGAAGCCATTTACTGGTTACAAAAATAACGTATAGCGACTACTCTCCCCCTGGCTCACCGGGGGGATATCTGTCTTGTCTACTCAGACAAAACCAACTGCTGAATTCTGTCACTCCAGACCTTCACTCCGCTATTAATCAACGCGGGTGTCGCATCATTTGCTCCGTGAAGTGGAACCGGTGTCAGCCAGCTCATGCCCGTTTTATTGGCCATTGAGCGAAACGGCGATAAGAGTGTTTCAAGGGGATAAAGGTTGGCTCCCCCCAGGGTATAGGCTTCATCCGGACCACCGGTTGAGGTCATCACAAGCAGCTCTTTGCTATACAATGCGGTTCCTTCATGACCGTAGGCAAAACCATAAGTCAGCACTAAATCCTGCCAGATTTTCAGAATTGCCGGGGAGCTATACCACCAGAAAGGAAACAGTAGCACGATACTGTCATGCTCCCGCAATAACTGCTGTTCACGCTCAACATCAATCTGATAATCGGGATAAGCTTGCCATAAGTCGTGCATCGTCACCCCAGGGATGGCGCTCAATACTGCGACCGCTTGCTGATTAATCCGTGACATTTCAGGAGACTGATGGGCGGATAATACCAGGACTTTTTTCATTTTTGCGCTCTCATTTCTTTGCGATAACGATATGTTGCCAAATCAGCAGGCTAACTTGTAGGCTATGATCTGTGATATCTGTTTCAACCAAAGGTTAAAACCATGCAGCTTTCCCCAGATGTTCATCGGCTGATCCCCACTTTTCTGGCTGCCGCCGATTGCCAGAGTTTTTCCGCCGCAGCACGTCAACTGGGTATGACACCCGCTGCTATCAGTAAAAATATCCGTCAGCTTGAACAACGTCTGGAGATGGTGTTATTTGCCCGAAATACCCATTTTGTGATGCTGACGGAAGAAGGCATGAGATTACGGGATGAAATCGCCCCTCTCTGGCAAGCGCTTGATCAGGTCTTGCTCAACCCGACGACAGAGCCTGTCGGTCTTCTGCGTATCAGCGTTATTCCGGGATTCGGTCGCCATAGCCTGATGCCGTTACTGTATGAATTTCAGCAACGTTATCCGCGAATTCGTATGGAGTTGTCGATGGAAGCGCGTAATGTGAATCTCATCAGTGAACGTATTGATGTGGCAATTGGGATCCAGGCATCAAACGACAGTCGAGTGGTCGCCCGCTACCTGTGTGAAATGAAAATGCTGATGGTCGCCTCCCCGGATTATCTTGCCCGCTATGGCGAACCCCAAACTCCACAGGACTTGATACATCATCGTTGCCTGGTTCATCGTAATACCGGGAGCGGGCGTGTGGAGCCGTGGCTGAATGATGATGCCATTATTGATGAATCCCAGGCCGGGTTTATCACCACTTCACCTGATACCCTAGTCGATGCCGCACTGTGCGGAATGGGGATAGTCTATCTGGCTGACTGGTATCTGAAACAGTCTCTGAGTCAGGGCAAGTTACACATCATTCTGCCCTCTTTTTCCCCTGAGCCACGACAAATTTGGGCTAAATATGCTGGCGGTAAACTTTCCCCCCGAGTGCGCGCCCTGGTCGATTATTTAAGCGAACAATATCAGACAGGATGATATTTTTTTTCGAGCCACCCCCATCTCATCTGCTCTCACAGATTTACTTTGTCCTACATCAATAAAACAGCAAACAAGTTTGATGAAAACACTACATATAGGTATTAACATGCCATCAAAACCTATATGTAGTATAGGTTCGAAAGGGAAGTCCATATTTTTTTCAGGGAAATATCGATTATTTGCCACCTGAACAGACGTATAACCCGCTGTTTTCACCGACAACAGCCCGGATATACCCATCATCTTTTACCGTAAACCAGGAGTAATCATGACACCGCATGTAATGAAAAGAGACGGATGTAAGGTGCCTTTTAGCCCTGATCGTATCAGGGAAGCCATCTTACGTGCCGCACTTGCAGCGGGAGTTGATGATCCAGAATACTGTGCCACCGTTGCCGGTACTGTGAGCCAGCAAATGGCCGACAGCCAGCAAGTGGATATCAGTAAGATTCAAACCGCAGTAGAAAATCAGCTGATGGCGGGTCCTTATAAGCAACTGGCTCGCGCCTATATTGAGTATCGCCATGACCGGGACGTTGAGCGAGAGAAGCGTGGACGCCTGAATCAAGAAATTCGCGGACTGGTTGAACAGACCAATGCCAGCTTGCTGAATGAAAATGCCAATAAAGACAGCAAAGTGATTCCGACTCAGCGCGACCTGCTGGCCGGGATTGTCTCACGTCACTATGCCAGACAATATCTGCTGCCACGCGATGTGGTGCAGGCGCATGAGCGCGGTGATATTCACTATCATGACCTCGATTATTCTCCCTTCTTCCCGATGTTTAACTGCATGCTGATTGACCTTCAAGGTATGCTGACGCATGGGTTTAAGATGGGTAATGCAGAAATTGAGCCACCGAAGTCAATTTCTACCGCCACCGCAGTGACGGCACAAATCATCGCCCAGGTCGCAAGCCATATTTATGGTGGCACCACGATTAACCGTATTGATGAAGTGCTGGCGCCGTTCGTCACTGAAAGCTTTAATAAACATCGTCAGATAGCGGAAGAGTGGCAGATCCCTGACGCCGATGCCTATGCTCATACGCGTACCGAAAAAGAGTGTTATGACGCTTTTCAGTCGCTGGAATATGAAGTTAACACCCTGCACACTGCCAATGGCCAGACTCCCTTTGTGACCTTTGGTTTTGGCTTAGGCACCAGCTGGCAGTCGCGTCTGATCCAGCAGTCTATTTTACAGAATCGCATTGCCGGCCTCGGTAAAAATCATAAAACCGCTGTGTTCCCCAAACTGGTCTTTGCTATCAAGGATGGCCTGAATCATAAAGCGGGAGATGCAAATTACGATATTAAACAACTGGCACTAGAGTGCGCTTCCAAACGCATGTATCCGGATATTCTCAATTACGAACAGGTCGTTAAAGTGACCGGTTCCTTTAAAACGCCAATGGGATGCCGCAGTTTCCTCGGTGTTTACGAGCAGGACGGGGAACAGGTACATGAAGGGCGTAATAATATCGGTGTTATCAGCCTGAACCTGCCGCGCATTGCGCTGGAAGCCCAGGGTGATGAAGCTCGTTTCTGGACGATTCTGGATGAACGTCTGGTACTGGCCCGTAAAGCATTGATGACCCGTATTGCCCGCCTGGAAGGGGTTAAAGCCCGTGTCGCCCCCATCCTGTATATGGAAGGTGCCTGCGGTGTCCGTCTGAAGGCCGACGATGATGTGTCGGAAATATTCAAAAATGGCCGGGCATCAATCTCGCTGGGGTATATCGGCCTGCATGAGACAATCAATGCGTTATTTGGTAATCAGCATGTCTATGACAGCCAGGCACTACGCGAAAAGGCCGTCGCTATCATTAGCCATCTGCGCGATGCGACCGAGCAGTGGAAGCAAGAAACCGGCTACGGTTTCAGTCTCTACAGCACCCCGAGTGAAAACCTCTGTGATCGCTTCTGCCGTCTGGATGCCGCAGAGTTTGGTATTGTTCCGGGCGTGACGGATAAAGGTTACTACACCAATAGTTTCCACCTCGATGTCGAGAAAAAGGTTAATCCTTACGACAAAATCGATTTTGAAGCCCCTTACCCGGTTCTGGCTAATGGCGGATTTATTTGCTACGGCGAGTACCCGAATCTGCAGCATAACTTACAGGCGCTGGAAGATGTCTGGGATTACAGCTATCACCATGTCCCCTACTACGGCACAAATACGCCGATTGATGAGTGCTATGACTGTGGTTTTACCGGTGAATTTACCTGTACCAGTAAAGGATTCACTTGCCCTAAATGTGGCAACCATGATTCCGCCCGGGTTTCGGTGACGCGCCGTGTTTGTGGCTATTTGGGCAGCCCGGACGCGCGTCCGTTTAATGCCGGTAAGCAAGAAGAGGTTAAACGCCGTATTAAACATCTGAATAATGGGCAGTTGGGTTAAGAATGAATATCCACCAGTACTATCCTGTGGATGTGGTTAACGGGCCAGGTACACGCTGTACGCTATTCGTTTCCGGATGCGTGCACGCCTGCCCCGGGTGCTATAACAAGAGTACCTGGCGGGTTAATTCTGGTCAGTTATTTACCCAGGAAATGGCGGACCGGGTGATTGCGGACTTAAACGATCCGCGTATTCGACGTCAGGGCCTGTCACTGTCGGGTGGCGATCCTCTGCATCCAGAGAATGTTGTTGATGTTCTTAAGCTGGTTAAGCGAGTGCGGGCGGAATGTCCGGGCAAAGATATCTGGCTGTGGACCGGTTATCGGCTTGATGAATTAACTGCGGCACAACATGAAGTGGTGGCCCTGATTAATGTCTTGATTGACGGTAAATTTGTTCAGGCAGAACATGACCCCATGCTTATCTGGCGTGGTAGCAGTAATCAAGTGATTCATTACTTGCGCTAAAATACGACACACTCAATATGTTCTGCGCCATACCCGGCTGCAGAACATATTATTTCTCTCCTCGCGTAATAATCCTATCCCCCTCGTAGTGCCCGTTTTTTTCTTAGGGTCTGGCTTTGTCTGTCAGCGTTAAACCTGCATAATTAATATACCCGTCATACTTCAAGTTGCTTGGGTGTTGCGCTCAATAATTCTGCCGAATCACATAGTTTATCTATGCTTACGCCCGGATTAACTCAGCGCCTACAAGCAACTCGAATTATTTTGGGTATAGAGGATATTTATCCCCCATCACTCAGGAGGAAAAACACCGATGGCGAAGTCAATTACTACTCGTCATGCCATGAAGGCTGTGGTTATGCTGGGAATGTTAGTCATCATTTTCGTGGGTATTAAAGCGGCGGCTGAAATAATCGTACCCTTTATTCTGGCTCTGTTTATTGCCGTTATTCTTAATCCCCTGATCCGTCGTCTTGAACGTCTGCGAATACCAAGGGTGGTCGCCATTAGCCTGGTTATCACTATCATTATTTGCGCCATGGTGCTGTTACTCGCCTCACTGGGAACGTCGCTCAATGAACTGGCACGAACCCTGCCACAATACCGCTCTTCGCTGGTCGTTCCGCTGCAAACTCTGGAACCCTGGCTACAGCGCGCAGGGATCTCGGTGTCTATTGATGAGTTAATGAAATATGTCGATCCCAATGCCTTAATGACCTTTGTGACCAGTCTGCTCACTCAGCTCTCTAACGCCATGACCTCTATTTTTCTGTTACTCCTCACTGTGGTGTTTATGCTGATTGAAGTCCCCCAGTTGCCACGCAAACTGCAGCAGCTCATGTCAAATCCTGAAGAAGGTATGCATGCTATTCAGCGTGCTCTGGATAGTGTCAGCCACTATCTGGTGCTGAAGACCGCGATCAGTCTCGTCACCGGACTGGTGGTCTGGGGCATGCTCGCCGCTCTGGGGATCCGTTTCTCGTTTATCTGGGGTTTACTGGCCTTTGCGCTGAACTATATTCCTAATATCGGTTCAGTGATTGCCGCCATTCCGCCGATTATCCAGGTACTGGTATTTAACGGATTCTATGAAACCTTACTCGTGGTGGCAGGCTATTTGCTGATCAATCTGGTCATTGGCAATATTATCGAACCGCGCATGATGGGCCGAGGACTGGGTCTTTCGACGCTGGTGGTCTTCTTATCGTTAATCTTCTGGGGCTGGCTCTTGGGCCCGGTGGGCATGCTGCTTTCCGTTCCCTTGACCATTGCGGTTAAAATTGCGCTGGAGCAAACAGAAGCCGGTAAAGGCATTGCAGTTCTGCTCAGTGATATGAGTTAATCATCTGAACGGTGAGATTGATGATTAGTCTTATTTTTTCTAGTCAGGCAGAAGTTGTTTAATAAAAATAATATCTATTCATCGATATTAAAATGCTGACCATCAAGGAGGGAAAATTCCTATTTCTTCCTCCCTGGTCAGCAATATATACCCAAAATAATTCGAGTGGCTTGTCGGCGCAAAGCTTCAGGCCGTCGATGAGCATAGATAAACTATGTGATTTGGCGGCATGAACGCCGGCAACACCCAAACAACTTGAAGTATGACGGGTATATACCCTTTTGTTTTATAGCAGCAAAGGTAAAATTGTTTAATGATAGTTTTACAAATAAAACTGGCTTTAATTAATTCCTCATCAAATAACCAAATAAAGTGATGGGGTGTGATTATGCCAGTTAAATTAATACCTGTTCATTCTGAATTAAAACAAAATGAATTATTATTGAATAAATCACCATTCAATAATAAAAACAACTTGATTCATAAAATGTCATCAATTGAAAATAATACCATTACAATAGAAAAAAAGAGCCGTGCTCCCTCCTCATTAAGAACAATAAATGCTTTTTTTAACCAAATAAAAGATACGTTATCATGGAAAAAATCAACGCCATCACCTACCGATATAGAGCTTGATAACATTTTGGCGCAAGGAAGAATGCTTTCTCATGATTCAGATACTATTCATCAGTCATTGAAAAACCGACATATTTTCACACCTGACTCTTCGCTATCGTTAACAGCAAAAGCAGGAATAGCATTAGGTAGCGTATTAGTTACCAGCACTCTAGTCGGAAGTGGTTTTTATTATTTTCAGCGAGCAGGCAGGGGGCAATATCATGAGTTCCGTAATGCTGCCGATAGCAACTTGTCATCAGTATCACCCTATCCTCCCAGCACATATCATCCCCTTTATTCTCATTCTCCAGATGACATACCCTCTACACTTTCTGAAAGACAAGATACAGAAAATAAAAATCAGATAAATAATGAGTTAATTAATTCCAAATGGGTTTCGTTAATAACCGTCGAAGAAAGTCAATCAAAAAAAACGAAAAGACAAAATATCCCCTCTCCATGTAATAATACTGAAATAAATCAGAACAGAGATCCAATATCATTCTTTTATACTTATTCAACCCGGCAACTCGCAGTTTGCCTGACAGAATCGTTTGACCAACTCTGTCAAAAAACTCATCAAAATGCCAGAAACAAGCATGGTTGCTTTTTTGTTCCGCGTAACCTGGTATTAAAAATAACAGATCACTTTTGCATGTGTCCCCCTCCAGATTGGTTAGAGCTGATAATTGTCACTCCCACACCGGAATTTCTTCGGCTGACGAATCCCCCCATGATACTGATAGAGACACAGCCAACCGCGAAATCGACAACGACAACGACCTTCACACCAACGATCCCGGCAGCAATGAATACGACTCAGCGCTATAGCTCTCAGGCTAATACTACTGTTCCGCCAAAAAAATCTAGCGATAAGCCAGAGCTTTTCACATACGCAAATGAAAGAGAACGAGAAAGAGCAAACCTGGTATTATCAAAAAACCTTCGCAGAATAAGTGAAATAATAGTGAACCCAGTAGCCACAGCGCTAGCATTAGGGAAAGCTGCACTGGGTCAAGAAGATGCTGATAATACCCTGTTTTATCAAACAGTAAAAAAAATAGAAACAGTGACTGATAATATTCTCATGTGGATACCCGTGACAAATAGGGCATTTATTTCCGCTAATATCGTTGGAGATATTCTCAACCTCTATAGTGATGCATTAGAGGGTAAAAAAATAGATGCAGGCACTCTCTCCGATCTTGCTTTGCAGATAGTATTTTTATCGCAAGATATTATATCTTCTATCAGCACCGCTGATATAAAAAAATTATCAAATAATAATATTGGACAAAATAAAAAATTACTGCATCCTTTCTTCTTTGAAAAAAACAATCTAATGATGACGGTGGATGAAGTCCAAAACAAAATAAAAATAGAGAAAAAATTCAATCATCTATATGATTCAGAAAATGACGGATTTATTTTTTATGATTATAATGAATGCTGGATGTCCGAGAATTATAAAAATCTAAACATTCATATTAAAGATTCTTTCGAAGCAGCCAATAAGGTTTGGAACGATCCAGAGAATATTTATTTTTTCAAAAATAGCTCACCCGCATTCTATGAGAATGGAGTTATTATTAGATATCGCGGGGGGCTTTACCTGTCAATTAAAGGTGTTATTCATGCCATTGAGGAAAGAGAATTAACAGATGATATATATAGATATGTCATTAAAAATGGTGATGAATATACACCTGTTATTTACCAACAAACATCATGGGCCTTTGAGAAAAGTAGTTCTCCCGTAGCAAGTCATAAATTATGTGTATATTTAAAAAATAACCATAGCGCAAGAAATAATCTAGTCAGTAAAACTATCAACCATCAAGACGTTAGTCCTCTCGCTCGACATTTTAATTTCCAAATTGATAAAAACTCTAATAAATACCTTAAAATCAACGATCAATATTATATGATAAAAACATCAAAGTATGGAAAATATTATATTGAAGGCTCTCACGATATACTTGAACTACAGTACGCTAACCACCAATACCATATAAAAAGATCTCCTTTAGATAATACTTGTTGCTTCTACAGAAAACCCATTAACACATTCAAAGGAACGCTTTCCGATCCTCACTTTTTTCTTGATAAAAAAGTCTTAGATGATATCAAACGTATATATTCATTACCTGAAAATAAAATCAACCTTGATATAAATGAAATATTCAGAACCATGAGAGATTCTAAAAACATAGATAAAGCAATTACAGCAAATGGCATTGACTATATATTATGTGATGATAAATTTATACAAATAAGCTCTAATGGTGATGATACCTATATTATTGGCGATCCCAAAAATAATGATAAAAACATTCTCGTTTATAGAAATAAATTTAGTGACACATACTTTAAAATACCAAGAAAAAGAAGGCCATGGTATCAATTAATCGAAAAACCAGCTTATTGCAGAGTCAAAAGACAGCCTGGTGAAGCATGTGCTATTGATTATTATGAAAGTCATAACGTAGGTCATATCTTAGAGCAAAATGATAGCCAAAGTATAACAATTAATGATTATGAACAGCAGCTTGAATCACATGATAATTCAAATGCCATATATCAAGAAAAAGGGAATGATAACAATCTTTATTACAAAGTAAAAGAGAATACATTTTTCCATGTAAGAAAAAATTTATCAGGTATGTCATCTGTGACACCTTCTATATTTATCATGTATGGCAAAAACGCCAATCAACAGATTGATCTCGATAATATCATTACCAGAGTTTGTGTAATTAGAGATTTTGACACAAAGAAAATCATATTCAGCACACCTGATGAAGCTCAAGATACTATATTAAACATACCACAAAGACTGTCGAAATTATTTTTAAAAGTACAAGAACAGGATCGCATACATAGGGACATCACACCAACTGACCTGGCCCAAATAAAGGAAAGACAGTCTTTATTAGATGATATGACTGATTTAAGAGAGTTATTTCTCCGTAGCGGAAAAAAAATACTTTCCTCTATCGAACATTCTGAGTCTATTTTAAAACAGACTATTGATGATTTCTTATTACCTGAAGCTATAGATAATATTGAAATAAATAACTTAAAACATATTGAGCAAAGTAGAACATATCCTGTTATTGAAGAAGTATGCAATAATGCTTTAAAAACATCCATCAGTAACATTGATAAAGCCATCGCGACAATGGAAGAGTCAAAAGAGAGATTAAATCAGTATATTATTGAACAATTAGGCATATCTGATGCCAGAGCAGTTGACTATTTTACGTCAAGTTTTAAAAAAAAATTAGAAAGAATAAAAATGTATTTCAATGAAAGTAACAAAGAAAACATCATGATAATAACTAAGAAAAAACAGGTAGCTCTGAATAAAAAAATACTTTCCGAAGAAGGAAAAGATAATTTGGGATTTTCTATTCCGTATGATCCATTAGATCGAATATTTATAAACACAGCAATCATGAAAGATTTTACAGAACAGTTAACCCAAACGGAAATTAAAAGTCCGTCGAGTTCCCCTGTATTTTGGCAACCTGACAGCCCAAGAAGAAACAGTTTGTTCTTCACTAATCTGATTTCAGATACGATGATCCATGAATCTGTTCATGTCCTGGGTAGCCCGGATGATTATTTATATTTACGTACTAATAAAGAAGGAAAGATTAAAAGTCTAAAAGAATCAATCGCCCAAATAGAGAGTTCGATTAAGAATGGAAAAATGAGAGCAATACCTTTTAATTATTTTTCTAAATTATATTTTATGAGCAATCCTATTTATAAAGACTTCTCTTTCGCTAGCCTTAGTAAACCTAAAATCTTGGTACAGTTATTTCGCGAGGATAGTTTTTATCGTGCTATTTTTTTATTAAAAAATCCAGACACTGTTAGTCTATTAATCAGAGAACTGGCCACCCCAGGTTCACTGGACCTGGCATCATCATCAAGTCAATAATCAGCCTTCTCTCCTTGCCTGCTTATTGATAACCGGGCAAGGATCTCAATAAGGCGCGGTTATTCCCGCAGCCAATGGAGTTTTTTACCAAAGCCTAAGGTGTTATCCGTCATTTTCAACTCTTCCAGCCGGATCTCCCACATCGGAGCGGGCATGGCTCTGGCTACAGGAAAACGCTTGTTATACTGAGTGCGGGGAAGACGGGCTTCATCATCGGTGAGCAGACGAATTTCACCGCGAAACTGTATACCACGGATCAAGGCAACCGTTTTGGGCTGGCCATTGACAGTACCCGCGGTTAAAGCACGCTGGCCGATGACTTGTCCATGACGAGTGGTGGTTTCACTCAGAAAGTAGAAGGCGACTTTATCTTCATCAAAAATATAAAAGGCATTAGCGCACCAGAGCGACTCGCCAGCACCCGCACAGTAGGTCAGTACATGCTGTTTTTTAAGCCATTTTCCGATGCTATTGAGTGATTCCATAATAAGACCTTACAATAATAGACTGTGCCACTCACCGATTATGTACATAGGCTATGACATCCTGGTATCTTTATTTAATACGTAGTCAAGACAATCGCCTCTATACCGGTATCACGACCGATGTATCACGTCGCTTTGCACAGCATCAGACGGGTAAGGGGGCCAAAGCATTGCGCGGGCGAGGAACGCTGTTGCTGGTATTCAGTCAGTTGATTGGTAACCGCTCGCAAGCTCTGCGTATTGAGTACAAAATAAAACAGCTCAGTAAAACGCAAAAAGAACGCCTGGTGAGTCAGGAAATCGCTCTTGAAGAGCTGCTACCAGAGTCTCAATTCAGAGCGGATTAGCATGGCTCAATGGCGATGAGAAGCCAGCGCCACACATTCTGATAATGCGCGAGTCACCTCATTAAGTTGCTCAGGCACCAGCTTGTAAAACACCCAGTTTTTTATCCGTTTCGAACTAACAACTCCCGCCTTAGCGAGAATATTCAGGTGACCCGTCACTGTCGGCTGGCTCAGACCAATCTTCTCCGTGATAAAACCAACGCAGACGCCATCGTCAACCAAATCCCCATCCTGCTGTTCTGGGAAATGCGCTCGCGGGTCAGCCAGCCAGCCGACAATGACGAAACGCTGTTCATTACTCAGCGCCTTAAGGATATCGGTAATTTCTATCGTCCGCTTGTTCATATAGCTAAATACCTATATAGTCTTTTTCAAATTTAGATTACGGGGGCCATACTATGACAGAGCAAGAGATCAGCGCAACAGACAGTGTCACGCTGAAAGATATTTACCGTGCAGCTCAGCAGATAAAGACCACCATTTGCCGGACACCTCTGGAGCACTCTCAGGCGTTGTCCACGCTTGCAGGAACAGAAGTCCGGCTTAAGATGGAAAGCCTTCAGCACACCGGTAGCTTTAAGCTACGAGGTGCGGCAAACGTGATTGCTAACCTGGATGCAGCCCAGCGGCGTGCTGGTGTCATCGCCCCGACTGCCGGGAATCATGGTTTAGGCCTGGCCTTTGCCGGACAGGTAGCCAATATTCCGGTGACTATTTTTTTACCCCGTTCAGCAGACCCAATGAAGGTTTCAGCCATGGAAGCCTGCGGTGCTCAACTCAGCTTTTTTGCTGATATCGAGGAAGCCCGTCAAGCCGCCATTATCACTGCCCAGCAATCGGGGATGACCTTTGTATCAGCCTATGATAATCCGCATATGATTGCAGGTGGCGGTACGGTAGGGCTCGAGATTATGGAAGACTGGCTGGAAGCTGAAGTGATTCTGGTCAATCTCGGTGGTGGTGGGCTGAGCTCGGGGATTGCAACCGCCGTTAAAGCGATAAATCCCGCGGTTGAAATCTGGGGGATACAAAGTGAAGTCAGCCCAACCTTCGCACGCTGGAAAGAGAGTGGTGATACTGTCCCTGTAGAGTTGCAGCCATCAATTGCTGAGGGAGTCAGTGGTTATATTGAACCCAGCACCATGACCTGGCCGTTTATTCGTGATCGCGTTGACCGTGTCCTGACTGTTTCAGAAACGGAAATCAAAGCAGCGATGTACTCCATGCTGAATTTTCATCGTCAGGTTGTCGAGCCTTCTGGCGCACCCGCGATTGCTGCGGCGATTCGTTATGGGGAAATGCTTAAGGGACGTAAAACGGTCTGTGTGGTTACCGGCAGGAATGTCTCAGCCCCGCGCTACCTCACTTTACTGAATGAGGCATCTGGGGCGTAACATCAGCCAGTGGCTTCACCTTGAAGACCTGATAACAGGTCTTCAAGGTAGCGATTACAGGTGATTAAAATGTTCTGCATATTCCACCAGACCCTGCACATCGCTAAGTGCTTCATCTGCCAGAGGATAGATCTGGAATGCCGTTTCTGTATCCGGCCAGCGGCAATGCAAATGGTAGCGACTGGCGGGTTGAAAACCGAAATGCTGATACATCTCGCTTCCCAGTGTCACCACCGCGCCATAACCAAATTCATTCAGTGAATCCAGTCCTTCATAAACTAACTGTTTAGCTATCCCCTGACCACGCAACGTCTCGTCGACGGCCAGCGGTGCCAGTCCGACCCACTGCCGGTCTTCATCTGCAACGGTAACTGGACTAAAAGCAACATAACCGACGACCTGACCTTCATCATCTGTGGCAACCACTCCCAGCGTTAACAGCCCATCTTCCCGAAGTTTCCTGACCAGTTCCGCTTCACTTTCACTACCAAAACTGCGGCGTAAAAGCGCATCGATACCAGGCGCGTCTATGGGGATCTCTACACGAATTAGCATGGCTCACCTATTGTGTTGCCGTCAGGAACAGGATGATATTTCAAACCCGTTTCAACGAAGTTTGCTAGTTGGAACAATGCGATGCGTAATGGTTTTGGCATAGCATCCAGTTCAATAGCATCCATTAGATTCTTAACATATAGCCCAAGTTCTGTATCGCCTTCAATCATTAAATGACGCTGAAAAAACAGAGTATCGGGATCTTGCTTGCGTGCTGCTATCAGTATCAGATAGTTAGCATCCGCTTTAAAGGTCACGTCAGCCTGTGCTGACTTACGCACGATCAGTTTATTATCTTCTACAGAAGTAAACCACTGTAGGCCGATATCCGGAACTTCAATACTCAGCCAGCGCCCTTCCAGAAAATCGAGCTCACCTTCTTCTAACGCCTGACGAAATTGCCAGCTAAGAACCTGTTCAAGTACCTGCTGCTTTAAAGCAAAAGGTATCAGCTTTACTGGGGTACGTAAAAGGGCAGGAGCGGTTTTAACGAGTTTGGCGCGCAGTTTATTTAACATTTGTTTTAACCTGTAGAGAATTGTGTCTCTATTTTGCCATAACCGATATTTTCAATAGCGCGTTAAATCAACAATTACGCGAGTTGTCCGAGATGACTTATTGCGCCTTCCTGCTCAGACAATGCGCTTTAAACTGCCCCAAATCAAAACATCTTCTTAACAGGTTCACTAAAATCCCGACTTATATACCCTAAATATTTTCTGCGCATCAAGCGCGGTACAGCACCGCACTGGCGCTATACCTTCAGAGTCAGGATAAAATATGGAGTTGCTTTGCCCTGCCGGAAATCTTCCCGCGCTAAAAGCGGCCATTGATAACGGTGCCGACGCCGTTTATATAGGCCTTAAGGATGATACCAATGCTCGCCATTTTGCCGGGCTTAACTTCACCGAAAAGAAACTGCAGGAAGCGGTGAGTTACACCCACCAGCATAAGCGAAAGTTACATATCGCCATTAATACCTTTGCCCACCCTGATGGCTATATACGCTGGCAAAATGCGGTGGATATGGCAGCCCAGTTAGGTGCTGATGCGCTTATTCTGGCCGATATCGCCATGCTGGAATATGCCAGTGAGCGTTATCCGAATATTGAACGCCACGTATCGGTGCAGGCCTCTGCCACTAACGAAGAAGCTATCCGTTTTTATCATCGCCATTTTGATGTGGCTCGTGTGGTGTTACCTCGTGTCCTGTCCATTCATCAGGTAAAACAACTCGCCCGAGTGACCCCTGTTCCACTGGAAGTCTTCGCCTTTGGTAGCTTATGCATTATGGCGGAAGGCCGTTGTTATCTCTCTTCCTATCTGACCGGTGAGTCACCCAATACCGTCGGAGCCTGTTCACCCGCCCGTTTTGTACGCTGGCAGCAAACCCCCGAAGGCCTGGAATCACGACTGAATAACGTGCTGATAGACCGTTATCAGCCGAACGAAAATGCCGGTTATCCCACCCTGTGTAAGGGCCGCTATCTGGTCGATGGCAAGCGTTACCACGCTCTTGAAGAACCGACTAGCCTCAATACGCTGGCGCTCCTTCCTGAGCTTCAGGCTGCAGGTATTGTTTCGGTTAAAATCGAAGGTCGTCAGCGTAGCCCTGCTTATGTGACACAAGTTGCCCATGTCTGGCGTCAGGCTATCGATCGCTGTCTCGCCTCACCGACGACTTATCAGGTACAGCAGGACTGGATGGACACTCTGGGTGCAATGTCCGAAGGAACACAGACCACTCTTGGCGCTTATCATCGTAAATGGCAGTAGGGATCCCCATGAAATATTCTTTAGGTCCGGTACTTTATTATTGGCCCACTGAGCAGCTGGAAAAATTTTACCAGGCAGCGATGAAAAGTCATGCCGATGTTATCTATCTTGGCGAGGCGGTATGCAGTAAACGTCGTGCAACCAAAGCCGACGGCTGGTTTGATATGGCTAAAATGATTGCCGACCAAGGCAAACAAGTGGTGCTTTCTACTCTGGGCCTTATCCAGGCCCCTTCGGAACTGAGAGAGGTGAAACGCTATATCGACAATGGCGAGTTTATGATTGAGGCCAATGATTTTGGTGCGGTCAATCTCGCCGCTGAACGTAAACTGCCCTTTGTCGCCGGGCATGCACTGAACTGCTACAACGCGGTCACCCTGCGTCTGTTACTTAAACAAGGCATGGTGCGCTGGTGTATGCCAGTAGAGCTTTCTCGTGACTGGCTGGAAAATTTATTACTGCAATGCGATGAACTCGGGATCCGCGACCAGTTTGAAGTTGAAGTGTTAAGCTACGGCCACCTGCCTCTTGCCTGGTCGGCTCGCTGTTTTACTGCGCGTTCTGAAAATCGCTCAAAAGACGAATGTGAAACCTGTTGTATTGCTTATCCTAATGGCCGGGATGTCTTTTCTCAGGAACAACAGCAAGTCTTTGTTCTCAACGGGATCCAGACCATGAGCGGTTATGTCTATAATCTTGGCAATGAACTGGCTTCAATGAAGGGGCTGGTGGATATGGTTCGTCTCTCACCGATGGGGTTGGGTACGCTGGATGTTCTCAATGCCTTCCGCGCTAATGAGCAAGGTCGTGCGCCACTGCCTCTGGCTGAATCACGCGACTGCAACGGATACTGGCGACGTGTGGCCGGACTGTCATTGGTAACCACACCATAAGAAACAGCGCACCTTGTGTCAATCGACAAGGAAGCCGGCATCGACACGATGCCGGCCATGAGGATTAACGTAGTTCTGGCCAGTAGTCCTTGTTAGCTTCAATCAGGTCATCAAGAATGGCTTTAGCCACTGATGCGCTCGGCACGGTTTTCGACAGGGTAATGGCCTGCCATAATTTGGTGTACGAGTGCTCTTCCCAGGCGTCGACTACCAGTTTTTCTACCGCTACCTGCTGGCCCATCAATCCTTTCTGGAAATGTGGAATATCACCCACTAAGAGTGGCTCCGGACCATTTTTTCCCACCAGACATGGAATTTCAACCATCGCGTCAGCGTCAAAATTATGAATTGCACCGTTGTTTGGCACGATTAACAGCATGCGTTCCTGAGTGTTAAAGGCGATTGCCGTCGCCAGATCGACGATGTACGACGCATGTTCGTCGATTTCGAGCTCACCCGCGGAGGATTTACCCGCCTCGATGATGGCGCGGCAGGAGCTGAACACGTGCTTCTCGCGGTGATCCATCACTTCGTTAGCGCGGGTGCGTTCCGGGTTAGAGTGCGCGACTACATAGTCTGGGAAAAAATAATACTTCAGATAGGTGTTCGGCATAGTGTCCGGATCCAGCGCCTGTACGTCCCTGGCCTTAGCAAAGGTATCATTCCAGCTCGCTTCGGTATGGACATCGTCAGTTGGCGGAACGTAGCCATTTTTCGCGACATATTCGCGCAGTTTCGGCATTAGATCGTTACCGTTCAGGTCTTCAATCGACGTCCACCAGCCAAAGTGATTCAGGCCGTAGTAGCGTACGCGCATCTCTTTGCGGTCCTTAAGGCCGACAATTTGTGCCATCCGCCCTTCAATACCAATAGGCATATCGCAGATGTTAAGGATTTTGGCATTCGGCCGCAGTCGGCGGGTCGCTTCCGCCACAATCGCCGCCGGGTTGGAATAGTTCAGCATCCATGCGTTCGGAGAGTACTGTTCCATATAATCCACCAGCTCCAGCACTCCACCGATGGAGCGCATACCGTAGGAAATCCCACCCGGGCCACAGGTTTCCTGGCCCAGCACACCGTGGCGCAGCGGGATTTTTTCATCTTTTTCACGCATCGGATATTTGCCAACACGGATATGCGCCATCACAAAATCAACGTCGGTAAACGCCGCTTTAGGATCGGTGGTATAGCTGAACTCAACCTCCGGGGCCTGCTCACTGAGGATGACTTTACACGCCTCGGCGATGGTTTCCTGACGTGCACCGTCGTTGTCATAAAACTTCAGCGCACGCAACGGGAAGCGATCGCGGTTTGCCAACAACATCAGGACGATACCGGGTGTAAAAGTGCTGCCGCCGCCGGCAATAACCACTGAGAATTTTTTCATGATACAGCCTCTGTCAGGTTAGATGATTTGATGGTTGATGACGTTTTCATTAGCGATTCAAGCTGGTCACGCACCTGCGGGACGTTCAGCCCGACAATCACCTGAATGCCGTTGCCGCGACGCACCACGCCGTGGGCGCCAAGGCTTTTAAAGATGTCGTCATTTTGAGTTTTCGCCATATCGACCAGCGTGATCCTTAGCCGGGTGGCACAGTTGTTGATACTTTCGATGTTGTCAGCTCCGCCTAACGCTTGCAGATAACCCTCCGCCTTGCCTGAGGTGGTGCTTGCCGCGACGGTGGTTTGCCCGCGAGCAGCCTGGTAATCAGCTTTGCTGTAGAGCTTGATTTCACTCTCTTCGCGGCCTGGTGTTTTAAGGTTTAAGCGGACGATCAGCATTTTGAAGACCATGAAGTACAGCGCAGTGAAGCACAGACCAATGCCTATTTGGGTGAACATCATTGAGGCGTGATTATGGAACATCGGGATCCAGTTTTGCGGCAAGAACTGGTCGAGCAGGCCGCCTCCCATATTGCCCACCACGCCGAAGATATACATCACTGTCGCCATAGTGGCAGCGAGCACGGCGTGAATGACGAACAGCAACGGCGAGATAAACAGGAAAGTGAACTCAAGCGGTTCGGTAATCCCAACCAGCACGGCAGTGAGTGTCGCGGGGATCAGTAGCCCGGCGACTTTGACGCGGTTTTCCGGCGAAGCGGTATACCATAGCGCCAACGCAATCCCGACCGAGCCAAATACTTTCGAGTTACCGTGCAACGCAAAGCCGCCTTCCGGGAACAAGGTTTTCAGCGATTCGGTACTTTGACTAAATTCCTGCAGGTGCTGTGCCCAGTAAACCTGAATGCCGCCCTCGACCGCTGCTGGGCCGAAAATAAATGGGCCGTAGACGAAGTGGTGCAGGCCAGTTGGGATCAGAATGCGTTCCAGTAAGGTATAAATCCATACACCCAGCGCCCCGGCAGAGCGTAAAAACTCCTGTAAGGATCCAATACCCATTTGCACTTTCGGCCAACCAAGCAGCGTGAGCCAGGCGCACGGGATCATCACGAAGAAAGCGATGATCACCACAAACGAAGTGCCTTGGAATATACCGAGAAATACCGGCAGCTGTTTATCAAAATAGCGGTTATGAATGGCCGTCACCAGCCCAGAAATAATGATCGCCCCGATAATACTGGTATCGAGCGTTTTGATACCGGCAATCATCGCCAGCCCACTTCCGGCCGTAGGTTCGGCCATAAAGTTCACGCCAAAGAATTGACCCCAAGTCATTCCCATTGCGTTAATAAAATAGTTCCAAGTCAGAAAGCTAATCAGCACCGCAAGGCAGGCTCGGCCCTGAGCCTGTTTAGCCAGACCAATCGGTAAGCCAACGGCGAAAATAAGCGGCATATTACGAAATACCGCCCAGCCACCTTCTTCAATAATATAGATAATTTGTGCAAATAAATGATCAGGTGCCGCTAAGGCTTCACCCACAAAAAGCGGATTTCGCAGCATAATGGCAATACCGACCACCATCCCCGCGAAGGGAAATAACAGCACCGGGGTAAACATGGCGCCGCCAAAACGTTGGATTTGACTGAGCATCTTTAAATCCTCATTTAACAACCTGTAGGGGTAGAGGCCTTATCGCTGACCTGGAATGAGCATAAAAATTTGTTCCGACGTTAACCTCGCGTATCACAGGGATTTGTGATCGCTTTCATGGTTTTATTTTGCTCACTGATGTCTACTTTTAAGGTAAAAACTAGACATCTCTGAAAAGAGTAACCGTCTTAACGCCCATAAAGAGGTCTACAGGTGATCTATAAATCCATCGCTGACAGATTACGTTTGCGGCTGAATTCGGCGGACTACAATATAGGCAGCCCCTTACCCGGTGAAAAAAAACTAGCGATAGAGTTTGGCGTGGCACGTATGACCATTCGTAAGGCCATAGACCTGCTGATCAGCTGGGGCCTGGTGGTGCGTCGCCACGGCAGCGGAACTTTTGTGGCCCGAAAGGACGTACATCATGAAACTACCAACCTGACCGGGTTAGCAGAAGTGCTGCGCCAGCAGGGAAAAGAGGTGCAGAGCAAGGTTACCCAGTTTGAAGTCATGCCTGCCCCGCCCGCGATTGCCAGCCAGCTGCGGATCCAAGTTGATGAGCGGATCTACTTTTCACGCAGGGTGCGTTACGTCGAGGGGAAACCATTGATGCTGGAGGACAGCTTTATGCCGGTGAGGCTGTTCCGTCACCTCTCGCTGCCGCATCTTGAGGGATCAAAGTTTGATTACATCGAGAAAGAGTGCGGGATTATAATCAGCGGCAACTTTGAAAGTCTGACACCGGTGCTCGCGGATAAACAGCTCGCGAGCTACTTGAGCATTCCGGAACACACCCCGCTGCTGCGGATCACCTCGCTTTCCTACAGCGACAGCGGCGAGTTCCTCAATTATTCTGTTATGTTCCGTAATACCAGCGACTATCAGGTAGATTACCATCTGCGGCGCATCCACCCGGACCATCTGTCAGCCCATCCTCCAGAACAGCAGGGTCATTAACATCCTCGATAGCTCGCAATGTTACTTAAAAAGTATCCTATTTAGGCAATACTAGAGAGACTCCAGCAAACCCTGTTCATAAAAGTGAGCCGCTATGTCTGAATCTCATCATATTCCTTTTTCAGTACTGGACTTAGCCCCTGTCCCCGAAGGCCAGGATGTCGGTGAAGCGTTTCGTCGTTCTCTGGACTTAGCCCGTCTGGCAGAAAAACGGCAATATCACCGCCACTGGCTGGCTGAGCATCATAATATGGTCGGTATTGCCAGTGCAGCAACCTCAGTGCTTATTGGCTATCTGGCCGCTAATACCACAACGCTCCGGCTAGGATCGGGTGGGGTGATGCTCCCGAATCACTCCCCGCTGGTGATAGCAGAGCAGTTCGGTACGCTTGAAACGCTCTATCCGGGTCGAATTGATTTGGGGTTAGGCAGAGCGCCGGGGAGCGACCAACGCACCATGCAGGCACTACGTCGCCATATGAGTGGCGATATTGATAATTTCCCGCGGGATGTTCTCGAACTGGTGTCATGGTTTGATGCAAAAGAGGCTAACCCTGCGGTACGCCCGGTTCCCGGCTATGCTGCCAAAGTCCCGGTCTGGTTACTCGGTTCCAGCCTCTACAGCGCACAGCTTGCCGCCCAGTTAGGTTTGCCCTTCGCTTTTGCCTCACACTTCGCGCCGGATATGTTATTCCAGGCACTACAACTTTATCGGACCCAGTTTGTACCTTCAGAGCGTCTGGCCAAACCTTATGCCATGGTGTGCATTAATATCGTCGTCGCCGACAGTAATCGTGATGCTGAATTCCTGTTTACCTCGATGCAACAGGCTTTTGCCAGATTACACCGTGGGGAAACCGGCCTGCTGCCGCCTCCGGTCGAAAGTATGGATACCCTCTGGAGCGGTGGGATAAAATACGGTGTAGATAAAGCACTGAGCCTGTCACTGGTGGGTGATAAAGCGAAAGTCCGTCACGGTCTGATTTCATTGCTACGCGAAACACAGGCTGACGAAATTATGGTCAATGGCCAAATCTTCGATAATGACGCCAGACTATACTCCTTCGATTTAGCAATGGATGTACGCGAAAGTCTCTAGCCCTGTCACTGCCCCTCCCGTCAGAGAGGGGCTGTCTGATTTAGCGATATACCGGAAGAAGATTAAAGCTCGACAAGATTTGAATCACGGCATTACCGACGCCAAAGATAAGGATCAGGGCTATCATGCTATTGCCTCCCCAGACCCGGTACAGTGGGCTACCGAATTTTTTACGCGAAGCGCGAGCCAGTAAGGCTGGCACAATAGCGGCCCAGATAGTGGCTGCCAGCCCCGCATAACCGATGGCGTAGATAAAGCCGTTTGGCCAGAGAAATCCGCCAACAACCGGTGGCGTGAAGGTCACTGCCGCGGTCTTCAGACGCCCCATCTTCGAGTCATCAAAACCAAATAAGTCTGCCAGATAGTCAAATAAACCCAAAGTCACGCCAAGAAAAGAACTCGCCACGGCAAAGTTTGAGAAAATCAGCAGCAGCAGATCCAGTGTTCGGCTATTCAGTACCCCACTGAGTGCCTGCACCAGTACATCGATGTTACCGCCACGTTCAGCAATGCTGATAAATTCCACTCGCGGAATATTACCCATGCTACCCAGCAACCAGATGGTATACAGCACCAGAGCCATCACCGTTCCCCAGAGCAGGCAACGGCTGATAAGCTGCGGATTTTTACCGTAAAACTTCATCAGGCTCGGGACATTGCCATGATAACCAAATGAGGCCAGGCAGAACGGAAGAGTCATTAACAGATACGGCAGGTAGCTTGGATTAATCGCCTCACTGTTCAGTAAGGTCACCGGTTCGATATGCCAGAGCAGGCCACCAAATGTCATAAAGAAGGTGATAATTTTAGCGCCCAGCACAATCGCCGTCATCCGGCTGACGGCTTTGGTACTCAGCCAGACAATAAAAGCGACAAACAGCGCAAACAGCAGACCCCCCATACGTGCCGACAGGTCGATATTCATCTGCTGGAGTGTGTGATGAATAATCGATCCACTGGCTGAGATATAGGCGTAAGTCAGAATATATAAGACAAAGGCAATCGACAGGCCATTAATGATATTCCAGCCCTGGCCTAATAAATCTTTGGTGACGGTATCGAAACTGGAACCAATACGATAGTTAAGATTAGCCTCAAGGATCATCAGGCCGGAGTGCAGCATACAGAACCAGGTAAAGACCAGGGCGGCCATTGACCAGAAAAACCATGCTCCTGACATCACCACCGGTAATGAGAACATACCAGCACCAATAATAGTGCCACCGATTATCATGACACCACCAAAAATGGAGGGGGTCTTGCGTATAGCTAAATCTGTCATAACGGATCCTGGTTAAATGAAACAACAAACCCTGTGGTTCTGTTTTGCTTCATTGTACCAGTACATTAGTACAAACAGGATAAAAAAAAGCCCTGCCGGTTAAGGTCAGGGCTTTTCGACTACTTCTTAAGCTAAAAGAAGCAGTTTATTGTCTATTTATGCGTCGTTAGTGCGACGACGTGGAGCAGCTGCGCTATCTTCACGACGAGGACCACGACCGCCTTCACGACGTTCACCGCTAAAGCGACCTGCACCAGCACCAGCACCAGCGCCAGCGCCTTCGCGACGTGGACCACGACCGCCTTCACGGCGCTCGCCACCACCTGCGTAACCACCACGGCCTGCTCCAGCACCGCCACGACGTTCACCTGAACGCTCTGGACGCGGCTGAGCATCACCCATCAACTGCATATTCATCGGCTTATTGAGAATACGAGTACGGGTAAAGTGTTGCAGAACTTCACCTGGCATACCTTTTGGCAGCTCGATAGTGGAGTGTGAAGCAAACAGTTTGATGTTACCGATATAACGGCTGCTGATATCGCCTTCGTTGGCAATAGCGCCGACGATATGACGAACTTCAACACCATCATCACGGCCAACTTCAATGCGATACAGTTCCATATCACCGGCTTCGCGACGCTCACGACGTGGAGCTCCTTCGCCAGCTGCACCAGCAGCACGCTCAGGACGGTCACCGCGTGGAGCACGCTCAGAACGGTCGCCACGTGGGCTACGCTCAGGGCGTTCAAAGCGCTCATCACGCTCACGGAATTCACGACGTGCACGCATAGGCGCATCTGGTGGCAGGATCAGAGGACGCTCGCCTTGTGCCATTTTCAGTAAGGCAGCAGCCAGACCTTCAATGTCCAGTTCTTCTTCACCTGGTTGCAGTTTAGCCAGCAATGTACGGTACTGATCCAGATCGCTGCTTTCCAGCTGATGCTGTACTTTAGCCGCAAATTTAGCCAGACGACGCTCACTGAGCAACTCTGCGTTTGGCAGTTCTGCTTCAGGGATAGTCAGCTTCATGATGCGTTCAATGTTGCGCAGCAGGCGACGTTCACGGTTTTCAACAAACAGTAAAGCACGACCAGCACGACCAGCACGGCCAGTACGACCAATACGGTGAACGTAAGACTCTGAGTCCATCGGAATGTCGTAGTTAACCACCAGGCTAATACGCTCAACATCCAGACCACGTGCCGCAACATCGGTCGCAATCAGAATATCCAGACGGCCGTCTTTCAGACGCTCAAGAGTTTGCTCACGTAACGCCTGGTTCATATCACCATTCAGCGCTGCGCTGTTATAGCCGCTACGCTCAAGAGCTTCAGCAACTTCAAGCGTGGCGTTTTTAGTACGTACGAAAATGATAGCCGCGTCAAAATCTTCAGCTTCCAGGAAACGCACCAGCGCTTCGTTCTTACGCATACCGTGAACAGACCAGTAGCTCTGGCTGATGTCCGGACGGGTCGTTACGCTTGATTGAATGCGAACTTCCTGCGGATCTTTCATGAAACGACGGGTAATACGACGAATCGCTTCTGGCATAGTTGCAGAGAACAGTGCTGTCTGATGATCAGCAGGGATCTGCGCCATAATGGTTTCAACGTCTTCGATGAAGCCCATACGCAGCATTTCATCAGCTTCGTCCAGAACCAGACCTTTCAGGCTGGACAGGTTAAGTGTCCCGCGTTTCAGGTGATCCAGCAGACGACCAGGCGTTCCGACAACAATTTGTGGTCCCTGACGCAGAGCACGTAACTGCACGTCATAACGCTGACCACCATAAAGAGCAACAACGTTAACGCCTTGCATGTGCTTGGAGAAGGCAGTCATCGCTTCTGCGACCTGCACTGCCAGCTCACGCGTTGGCGCCAGCACCAGAATTTGTGGTGCTTTAACTGCTGCATCAAGGTTATGCAGTAATGGGAGTGAAAACGCGGCGGTTTTACCACTCCCGGTCTGGGCCATACCCAGAACATCGCGACCACCCAACAGATGAGGGATACATTCCGCCTGGATAGGGGAAGGTTTTTCGTAACCCAGATCGTTCAGTGCATCAATAATGGAAGATTTCAGTCCGAGATCGGAAAAAGTAGTATTTAATTCAGTCATGTAGTACATGTGCCTCAGTAATGGCGGCCAGTCTACATAACTCATCTTGAAATTTAACAGCAATTTTCATTGAAAAGTGTGAACCGGCTCAAATTTGATTGATTGACGAACAAAAACGCCCTCACCCGCTAAGATGATGACTTTAACAAAAGTTTATGGGCTGTCGTTGTACGTCAGCTATTGCTGGTCCGATTCTGCCAGGTCGTCTTGCTCCTGGCCCAAGAGCGCTAATTCCAACAATGCATAACGATGCTCAACGTAATTATGTACGTTGTTAGCTACCGCTAACTTGAACAGTGCCGTGGCGCTGTCCTTTTCCCCCAGACTTAGGTAGTACTTACCTAAATAGAAGTTGGTTTCACTGAGATGCTCAGCGAGCGAAGTGTTATCCGTTGCGTTCATCTGAAGCCTTTCCATTAGCGTAACTTCACTAATGTTGCCCAGATAGAACTCGACAATGTTCCATCCCCATTGCTCTTTATCCGATTTTTCCAGGCGCTGTTGTAACGCCTCTTTGGCCTGTTTTTCATCTACGTTGCGTTGGGCAACATAGAGCCACAGACTACGGAAGGGATCGTTGGGATCGTCTTGATAAAACGCCTGCAGATCATCTTGCGCTAAGCGATAACGACCACCGTAATAGAGGGCGATACCACGATTTAAAAGCGCATAGTTGTAAGTTGGATCAAGCTCAAGTACAGAATCAAACGCTTCATAGGCGGCGTCAAAATTGCCTGCCTGCGTTAAATATATGCCTAAGTAATTGAATACTTCAGGCATATCAGGTCGGATTGCCAGCGCTTGTGAGAAATCATTCCGCGCAAGTGCCCGCAAACCTAAGCTATCATACAACACTCCGCGCTCATATAAAAGCTGTGCGCGTTCATCATCTGTTAAAGCACGGCTGGCAAGAATCTGTTCCATTCTTGCCAGGATGACTTCTTGTTGCAATGACGGCTGTAACGGTACTGCGAGAACCTCGTTTTTACGCCATGCAGAATTGTTGCTGCATCCTGCCAGTGTGATAGCTGTAGCAACAAAACACCAGCGCAAAAAAGGCTTCATGACCTACTCCTGAAGACAACAAATGGTGAACATCCTGGTTCCCGCTCGCAAAATGGGGCTTCCTGCCCCGTAACAAACCGTTATCTACTGTCAGTGAGTCTTACTCAGCTTCTGGCGCAGCAGGTGCTGCCGCTTCAGCTGGAGATTGCTCAGTAGCCTCTTTAATACTTAAACGTACGCGGCCCTGACGATCGACTTCCAGTACTTTTACCGGTACTTCCTGACCCATCTGCAGATAATCAGTCACTTTTTCTACGCGCTTGTCAGCAATCTGGGAAATATGAACCAGACCTTCTTTACCGCCGCCAATCGCAACGAAAGCACCGAAATCAACGATACGGGTGATTTTACCGTTGTAGATACGACCCACTTCAATTTCTGCAGTAATTTCTTCGATACGACGAATAGCATGTTTAGCTTTATCGTTATCGGTTGCAGCGATTTTCACTGTGCCGTCATCTTCGATTTCAATCGTGGTACCGGTTTCTTCGGTCAGTGCACGAATAACTGCGCCGCCTTTACCGATGATATCCTTGATCTTATCAATACTGATCTTAATTGTATGGATACGCGGTGCAAATTCAGAAATATCGCCACGCGGTGCATTGATAGCCTGTTCCATTACGCTCAGGATATGCAAACGTGCACCCTTAGCCTGGTTCAGTGCAGCATGCATGATTTCACGGGTGATGCCTTCGATTTTGATATCCATCTGCAGAGCAGAGATACCTTCACGGCTACCAGCAACTTTAAAGTCCATATCGCCGAGGTGATCTTCGTCACCCAGAATATCAGACAGAACGACAAAGTTGTCGCCTTCTTTGACCAGGCCCATCGCAATACCGGCAACGGCCGCTTTGATAGGTACGCCTGCATCCATCAGTGCTAATGATGCACCACATACGGAAGCCATAGAAGAAGAACCGTTAGATTCAGTAATTTCTGAAACTACACGTACGGTGTACGGGAAAGTCCCTGCATCCGGCATAACTGCCAGTACGCCACGCTTAGCCAGACGACCGTGACCAATCTCACGACGCTTAGGTGAACCCACCATACCGGTTTCGCCTACAGAGTACGGAGGGAAGTTGTAGTGGAACAGGAAGCTATCAGTACGCTCGCCCATCAGCTCGTCAAGATTCTGTGCGTCACGCGCAGTACCCAGAGTCGCAACAACCAGAGCCTGAGTCTCACCACGGGTAAACAGAGCAGAACCGTGAGTACGTGGCAGAACACCAGTACGCACATCCAGACCACGGATCATGTCTTTTTCGCGGCCATCGATACGCGGCTCGCCACGCAGAACACGGCTACGAACAACGTCTTTCTCGATAGCGTGCAGGATGTCGCTGATTTCAGCGGCATCTAAAGTTTCATCTTCTGCCTGCAAAGCCGCAGTTACGTCAGATTTAATCGTATTAATCTGCTCATAACGCTGTTGCTTATCAGTCACCAGGTAAGCATCGCTCAGACGTGCTTCTGCCAGGGCAGCAACACGTGCATTCAGCGCGTCGTTAGGCGCTTCTGGCTGCCAGTCCCAACGCGGTTTGCCCGCTTCAGCAACCAGTGCATTGATGTTATCGATAACGATTTGCTGTTGCTCGTGACCAAATACCACGGCACCCAACATTTGATCTTCGCTCAGAAGCTCTGCTTCTGACTCAACCATTAATACTGCACCAGTAGTACCAGCAACCACCAGGTCCAGCTGAGACTCTTTCAGTTCATCAGCAGTTGGGTTCAGTAAGTACTGACCATTCAGATAACCCACACGCGCTGCACCGATTGGGCCATTAAATGGCAGGCCTGACAGGCTCAGTGCTGCAGAAGCACCAATCATCGCCACGATATCAGGGTTAACCTGTGGGTTTACGGAAACCACGGTAGCAATAATCTGAACTTCGTTAACGAAGCCTTCTGGGAACAGTGGGCGTACTGGACGGTCAATCAGACGTGAAATCAGCGTTTCACCTTCGCTTGGACGACCTTCACGACGGAAGAAGCTTCCTGGGATACGGCCAGCAGCGTAGGTACGCTCTTGATAGTTGACGGTCAGAGGAAAGAAGTCTTGACCTGGTTTAGCTGTTTTCTTACCAACAACAGTTACTAATACCGCGGTGTCATCCATGCTAACCATAACGGCAGCAGTCGCCTGGCGAGCCATCATACCGGTCTCAATAGTGACGGTATGCTGACCATACTGGAATTTACGAACGATCGGATTCAGCAAAATAATATCCTTAAACATGCAGGTGTACGTATTGACGTACTACCGTTGATACTCGACCTTCATTACACCCTCGCGACTAATGACAAATCTCACCCACTTCAGTGAGTAAATTTTCTCATTAGCCGCGCGAATCTCTGCAATAAAGATCACATTTAGCAACAATACAGCAGTTTCAACCGAATTGCTTCGTTCCGGTTGAAAAAAGGGGCCTCGCAGGCCCCTTTTATAAAACTCGCAAAAACTAGCGACGCAGGCCTAAACGTGCGATGAGATCGGTATAACGAGCAGCATCTTTACGTTTCAGGTAGTCGAGCAGTTTACGACGCTGAGAAACCATGCGCAGCAGACCACGACGGCTGTGGTGATCTTTTTTATGCTCTGAAAAGTGACCTTGCAGATGGTTAATCTGTGCAGTCAGCAGTGCAACCTGAACTTCGGTAGAACCGCTGTCGTTAGTACCACGACCAAATTCAGCAACAATTTTAGCTTTAGCTTCAACGCTTAGAGACATTTTTAACTCCAGAATTATAGATAATAAAATAGGGTGCCGATCTCTAATTCAGCAACCACAGTACCTGCCAGGAAAGAAAAAATACTTACCGGGCAGTAAGCCGCGTTATTTTACCTGTCGCGACCACCGATCGCAAGCTGGTGCGGATTCAGACAGGGTACTCAACTACCAGGCGACGCGGCGCAACACGCCCGTCATCAAGGATTTCTGCCATACCAATAAATTTTTGCTCGCTTCCTTCGGTGACGCGTACCAGGCCTTCTTGCGGAGCTCCGGTAACACGAACAGGCTGACCATTTTTAAAATAGACCGCCACCTCTGACAAGAGGTTCACTATCGGGAAATCTGCTGCCGGGCTGTCCATTGGCATCAGTAAGGGATCCAATAAACTGGCTGGAGCAATATCCTGAGCTTCAGCTTCTGCAATCAGCGCATTCAGCTGTTCCAGCGTGACCATACGTTCAACAGGATAGTTGCTGACCGCAAGACGACGCAGGAAGGTCACATGTGCACCACATCCTAGCTTTTCGCCAAGATCGTCAATAATGGTGCGAATATATGTGCCTTTAGAGCAGTGAATTTCCAGTTCCAGTTCATTACCTTCATGGCGCAGGAACAAGAGTTCATAGACTATAATAGTGCGGGCTTCTCGCGGTACGCTGATACCCTGACGGGCATATTCATACAGCGGTTTTCCCTGATACTTTAGCGCCGAATACATGGAAGGCACTTGCTGTGTTTCACCGCGAAACGACTCAATTGCCACAGCAAGCTGCTCAGCACTGAAGCTGACTTCACGTTCTTCAACCACTTGTCCTTCGGCATCCGAAGTATCTGTACGCTGCCCAAGACGAGCAATCACGCGGTAGCGTTTATCGGAGTCCAGCAGATATTGGGAAAACTTCGTCGCTTCTCCGAGGCAAATAGGCAACATGCCAGTAGCCAGAGGATCAAGAGCACCAGTATGTCCCGCACGGTTAGCGTTATAAAGACGCTTCACCTTCTGCAGGGCATCGTTAGAAGACAGGCCTTGCGGTTTATCCAGCAATAACACACCGTGTATATCACGGCCACGACGACGAGGACGACTCATCAATCCTCCTTGGTGTCGTCCGTGTTGACACGACGCTCATCATCATGACGGATGACATTAGAGACCAGATTAGACATTCTCATCCCTTCAACCAACGAGTTATCGTAGACAAAGGTCAGCTCAGGAACAATACGCAAACGCATTGCTTTGCCGAGCAGAGAACGGATGTAGCCTGAGGCGTCCTGTAAAACTTTGATGCCTTCTTTCACGGAATCTTCATCTTTATCGTTCAGGAAGGTCACGAATACTTTGGCATAAGCCAAGTCGCGAGAAACCTCAACGCCAGAAACTGTCGTCATCATACCGAGACGCGGATCTTTAATCTCACGTTGCAAGATAATGGCAATTTCTTTCTGCAGTTCCTGAGAAACACGCTGGGGGCGACCAAATTCTTTTGGCATAATAATTTCTCCAGACAAAACGGGGGGCACTTGGCCCCCCTGATAATCAGTGTGGTACGCCTATCAGGAAATGATACGCTTGATCTCGATGATTTCGAAGACTTCAATCACGTCGCCTACGCGAACGTCATTGTAGTTTTTCACACCGATACCACATTCCATGCCGTTACGAACTTC